>Ga0209755_10000254_pt1 | contig 105161 bp, 134 predicted proteins | sample TergutCo191P1_FD_187301 | JGI IMG/M metagenome (GOLD analysis project Ga0209755, IMG submission 187301) | Cornitermes sp. P1 segment gut microbial communities from Petit-Saut dam, French Guiana - Co191P1 (SPAdes) (version 2) | ecosystem: Host-associated > Arthropoda: Insects > Digestive... | reverse complement strand
ATTTCGTTGTATGATTTCGGCGAACATTCTCAGCAAAATTTTGAGGTTATGGAATACGCGCTCGGAGGAAATCTCGCGGAGTATGTAAAAGAAAAAGGCGCGGTAAAGGACATTGATAAATTAAAAAATATAGTCGGACAATTAAATGACGGTCTTGTACAGCTTCACAGCGACTTAAGAATTATTTATCAGGATTTAAAACCGGAGAATATTTATTTTCGGGACAAAGAAAAAACTTCAATCGTGCTTGCGGATTTCGGAATTTCAAATGTTATGCAGCCGGGAAAAAATGAAGCTGAAGTTCGAGCGAACGCTACAAAAGAATACGCAGCTCCCGAGCTTGCCCGCGTAGGAAACAATACTCAGGCGCTTGTTGATCCTTCAATAGATTATTTTGCCCTTGGAATTACGATGCTGTATCTCTGGATAGGCGCAAATCCGTTTCAGGGAATAAATGAAGCTGCCCGCGCCCGTCAAATATTGAACAAAGAATATGTTTTTCCCGGTGATTTGCCGTCTGAATGCAAAATTTTAATTCAAGGCTTGATTAATCCGATTGCGAAAGATCGCTGGGGAAATCAATATGTAAAAAAATGGCTTTCAGGCGCTTCTCTTCAGGGTGATTTCCAGAAATCAATTATCAGCTATGAAACGAAACCATTTGACGAGAAAGACTCGTATTCAAACCCCGCGGAACTTGCCGACCTTATGGAAAAAAATCCTGACCGGGGTTCTAAATATCTTTTCAGCGGAGTAATAACGCAATGGCTGAAAGCCGCAGGCGATGAATATAATTTAATTAAAATTGACGAGATTTTAAACCTTGTTTCTTCGGATGAATCGCAGAAAAAAGCGGCTGTATTTGCCGCTATTTACGCGTTGAATCCCGATAAACCGTTTGTTTCTAACAGCAATAAAAAATGCGAAAGTTATTCCGAGATTGCGTCGGCGCTTATGGCTGAATCAAATTATTACATGAACGCGTTAAAAAATAAAAATGATTTCTTTTATTTGTATATTCTCGCTACTCAGGGAATAAACGGTCCTGTAATTGTTGATAATTATTTTAAATATTTTTCCGAATATTCTCCCAAACGCGCATTAACGCTTATTTATTTAAATTTACAGGATGATGACGGCGCAAGCATAAATATCGGTTCAAAAACTTATTATTCGCCGGATGAAATTGCCGCGGAGACAGACACAAACCAAATTACTTTGATAAAAAACGCCGTTCAGGAAAGTGATTCGCTTTTGCTAGTCTGGCTGTCGGCGAGTTTCGGAAACTTCTTTGATTCAACAGACGAATTTAAATCTCTATCCGCGTCAGAAAAGTTTTTTCTTCTTAGTAAATTTCCGTTCCTATCGTATAAAGATCTTGTAGCAGACTGGCAAAAGAGCGCGTTAGACGATCTTCAAAAATTAATTTATAATAATGTTGGAAGAAAAGATCTCTTTGAAACTTATCTAAAACAAGGTTTGCCGTTAGTCGGAAAATTCTCTAATTCCAATTGGAATCCAACGCCTATAGAATATCTTGTTGAATTCTTTAAAGATATAGTTCCCGATACAAACGCAGGCTGCGATCTTATTAATTTTCTTCACAGTAACGGCGCTCAAATTAACGAACCGTCAGGCAACGGGTCGCTGCCGTTAATAACCGCTGTCTATAAAAGAAATGTTCAGGTTGTAAAAACGCTGTTAGAGCTTGGAGCTAATCCGAATTGCAAAAAAAATTACACTCCTATTATGTGGACTCTTTTTCATAATGATGATAATGACAACGAAAGCATCAGAATTAGCATCGCCGATCTCCTTCTTGACTACAAAGCCGATGTAAATGTTGAAGCTAACGGTTTTACTCCTCTTTTACGCTTAATGTTATTTTCAGATTCGCAGAGAGTTGGTCTGGTAAACAGAATTATTTCAGCGGGCTCGAATGTCAATAAACGCGATAGTAACGGCGTTACGCCTTTAGGACACGCCGTTGTCAATTACAGCGGCAGAAAAAACAACAGTGAAAAAGGCGATGATTTAAAGGTAATTCAAAAATTATTAAAGAGCGGAGCTAAAACAGAAACTCTCAATGACAAAGGTTATTGGTCGCCTTTAATGAGGGCTGCGGATTTGAATTGCTATGACGCAGCGGTTCAGCTTATTTCAGGCGGAGCAAAAGTTCAATTTGCTGATGTTGACGGAGATACCGCGTTTGTTTACGCGAAGAAAAAAAATCATTCGGGAAATATTACAGGTCTTTTGGATCCCGGAACAAAATTAGCGGGAAAAAATATTTTATTAACAACAGCTAAAGTCTTGCTTCAAATTATCGCGGTAATTTGGGTGTTTGTGTCAATTGACGGACTCGCGAGAATTGTTTCTTCGTTTAATTTGAGTCAGCCTTTTGCGATTGGAACCTCTATTGTATTAGCGCATCTTTTAACAGCATACATCGGTATTATGATATGGGATGTAAAAGGCTTTCTTGAAAACCTGCGCGGAACATTTAACTTTCTTTCAAGCAGTCTTTTTTATATCTTCCTTGTTCCGATACTATTTCCGCTTGTTGTAGCCCTTATTCATTTTTTGTCAAGATTTCTGCCGGATAATATTAATACTGTGTTTTCGTACTCAGCGGACATAATTACAAGCAGGCAGTCAACCGCCGGAATGCTCTTTGTGTATATTTTAACTATGGCAATATGGATTGGCGCAAGAACAGCTTTTTCTTTAATGACAAAAAGATTTCAAAGGGTTATGGATAATTATAAATACCATAAATAGCGAGTTTGAGGATGTTCCTTTTATTTGCGAACATCCTCAAAATCCTATTGACAAGAATTCGATTTTTAAGTATGTTTAGAAAGGATTGATTTAACGCCGTCTTAGCTCAGCTGGCAGAGCACTTGACTTGTAATCATGAGGTCCTCGGTTCGATTCCGAGAGACGGCTATCGTAACTTGTTACAGGATATGGAATTAGCAACATTTATATTATGGAACGTAGGGCAAAATTCTTCAATTAGGAGAAAAAAAGGAGAAGCCCAAGATGCCGTATTCCTCTGTTCAAAAGGATTATTACTTGTTTCCTGTCAGTGGTGTTTATTATGTTCAATTCAGAGACCCCATGACAAGAATATTGTTGTCAAAAAAATCAAGCGGCTTTCGCAAACAAACTTTAGCCGAAAAATGGGCAAGGAATGAGTATGAGCGAATGTTAAATGAGATCGGTAAAGCTACTGATATGACTTTCAACGATTATGCTTTACAGTTTTATATTGACGGTTGCCCTCATGAGAAAGCGCGAAAGTCCGAAGGTAAATCTTTTGGTATATGGACGCGCGATGATTATCGCCGAAAATTAGAAACCCATATATTGACCGATCCGATAAGTAAGATGAGGCTGTATGATATTAAACGCCCGGACTGTATAAATTTGAGAGATAGACTTATTGATAAGTTGGGATATTCACGGACTGCTGAATTGTCACTTGTTACATTCAGAAATGTTATACACGAAGCTCTCAATAGAGGGTTAATAAACAACGATCCTACCATCAAAGTAAATATCAAAGCTAAAAAAGGAAAGAGAGCGGCTACAACTGTTGAAGGAATAAAAAATATTCTTTTAAAAAAATACTGGGCTAACAATACGATATGGCTTGCCGCAATGACCGCCGCTATTACAGGGCTTCGGGCAAGTGAATTAAGCGGGTTGTTATGGCAACACATAGACATAAAAAATGAAAGAATAAATATTCTTCAGGCTTTTGTCAGAGGAGACGGATTAAAAAGCACCAAATCAGGTAGACCACGAATGACAATCTATCCAAAGGTTTTGCAAAATATTCTTGAACCTTACAGAGGTAAACCGGATAGTTATGTATTTTCCATCAAAGACGGCGAACCATTAGCATATACCGCCATACGAAGTGCAATGAGAAGGGCGATGAAAAAAGCGGTTAAAGAAAATATTGAAAAAAAGAAACAGGAAGAAACCGGTAATACAGCAGTTACAAACGGGGATATGGAAAAAAACGTAACAAAGATAACGCTGCACGGTTTAAGGCACTCGATAAATACGGCGTTATTGGAATCCGGCGTAAACCCTGAATTATTAAGGGCTTCGTTCGGCTGGGTTGACAAGGAAACGCAAGAGGGTTACACGCACAGGGAATTATTCGATTTAACGCCGCAGAAGGAAGCGACTGAAAAACTATTTCAAGGATTCATAGGAGAATAAAATGGCTAAAGAAACAAAAAATCCGGGTTGGTCAAGAGGGGAAGAAAAAAGCACGGCGCTTGATGTTTACGACAGAAAATATTTAAAATACTTTACTGACGATTATAAAGATAAAGTATCAATAAATGTTTTTAACGCATTGAAGACAAAAGATATAGGTACAATCGAAAACTGCGTATATGAATTATCCGATAACGCTACTAATTTTATTTTACATATCGGTTTAATCTGTATGATTATTGAAAAAGAGCGTTTGTACGAAGGGACAGAATTTGGTATTTCATATTTAAATTATGCCGAACATCTTTTTGATGATTTAAGCATTCCGCGCCCTACATTGAGCGTAGCGAAAACTATTGTCGAAAAATATATTCAGTATAACAAACAGCTTACAAAGGCAGGTTTCCGGCTCGCCAAAAACACCAATAAGCTGTTATTTCTCGATGAAGCCTTGGAAAATCACGATGAGCAGGAAGTTTTTACAAGAATAACGAATGATACATACAGAGGCTTCAAGGATTGGGCGCAGCGGAAAAATATAGCACGTCCGCGCAAACCTGAAAAAGATATCCGTGTAGACGCAGAAATTAAAGGCAACCGGCTTATTATTAACGGCAAGGATATATTAAATTTTCCAAAGGGAACGGCTAAGGAAATTAAAGAACTTGTTAAAGACGATCTTCAAAAAACATTTTCTATCCGGGAAGGCGGAAATCTGCCGTATATTATCGGGACGTACAGCAGGGGCGAACAGATTGCCATTGACAACTTTTTAAAGAAAGCTAGGGCTAAAAGATAGAACCTGTCATACAACTTATTACTTTATTTCCCAACCGCTAAGAATCGGATGCTATTTTTCGCTGATTGATAACTGATAAGGCATCATCCAGTATTTCTTTTTTGAGTTCAGGATAATGTTTTAAATATTCACTTTGGTTTATTGTTTTTATTGCTTCTTCTTCGTTGTCATATTCAAATTCATTATAAAAAGAAATAATTAGTATTTTTTCCATAAAATAATTATCTGCGTATGCAAGCTCGACTAAAAATTCACTGTCCCAATTTATTCTAACAATATTCAATAAATCTTGTTTAATCTGATATTTTTTCTTTTTTGCTTTTTGAGCGGCTGCAATTGTATTACCGATTATTTCTTTATATTCATCGGATAAACCTTCAATAGTTTCCATTTGTGCTAAAGAAAAATCGTATCCGCCGTATGTTTTCCCGAGCAATGATTTTATAGCCATTTCATTATTCATTTGGTCAATGTTTTTCATGATTTCCTCGACTGAATAGATTTTGTTATTATTCTGGGTTGTATTTTCGGGTTTGATTTTAGGAATAGAGGGTGTCGGGATATATGAATCTCCCATCAATTCAATATACTTTTCTTGCACACGTTCTAAAAATCCCGGGGTTTTGCCGGTAGGATATTCTATGCCTTTTTCGGCAAATTCCTTGCGTATCTGATTAAAGGCGATACCATATTTTTCTCTGCCTTCTTTGCTGCCATCGGGACCATGTTCCTGCATGGTTTTATTATATTAAGTTTTAAATAAAAGAACCATCGGTATAATATTTTCTTCAACCGCCGAATCCTAAAAACATCCTATAAGCCATGCATCCGGTTTCATCTATTTGTACCGGCGTTAGTTCGCGCTCTGATTTTTTATTCGGGTCAATTCCGAATTCGTTACACAAATCTTTGAAACCCTGCGATTCAGTTAGCTTGTCAAGAAAAAGCATGAATCTATCCGCTTTAAGTTTTAATTCTTCTTCAGTCATATTTTTAACAAACTATCCTTCTCTCTAATTTTGCTCCGCATTTTGGGCAATATTCAACATCAAGAAAACCAAGCGCCAATCCATGTTGAAAAACAACAATCCCTTTATCTATAATACCCATTACTATATTCATTTCTCCGTTTGCGCAAGGTGTTAATTTTATCTTGCTAGCGGGACCGCAGAATTCGCATTTTCTCTTTTTTGATTTTTTGTTAAAAAACAGCATACTTATTATCCTTTTAACGGCAGCCATACAAATTCAAAAACAAAATCCACAAACTCACCCATTGCCTTCATATCTGGATCATGCCCGCAAGCATCATCAATCATCTTAACAATCGGCGCACGTTCAATACCCAGCTTGTTTCCTGTAAGTCTATTCCATTCATTAACAAAACCTTCGTATTTTATACATTCATGGCAGACTTCCTCGAATGTCATCGTTTAAACTACTCCTCTGATGTCTCTTTATTTCTATGCGCTTCCCATAGCGTTTCCGCTTCGGCTTGCTCTAGCCCTGCCTCATTAACAAGATTTTCAATTACTTCTTTTTTTGGATGATTAAGGCTTGCTTTAAATATCGCTTCAGATATTGATATTCTATTACATTGTTCTGCTGGCATATAATTTGCACGTCCGTACTCTTCAAGCCGCCATTTTTCGTATTCCGATTTTTCAACAAAATCTGTAATGAATAAATCAGGAATAGAAGAGAAACAAGCCCATTTTCCATTATGCTCTACATTGTATCTTGGCATTATATAATACTCCCTCGCATCCTTTTACGCATAATCTCTTTTTCTTTTTCAATTTGCACATATCTATAGAGCCGCACACAGGCTGGTAGTATCCAGTGCCTTTTACACTTCCTGTACCTATCAAAAATGCTTTCTTCGGGAATAAACCTGTCTATCATTTCATCTAATGAATAAAGTCTATTCATATTTATAAACACTTTATCATTTTCATATAACGATTTTACTTTATCATTTAATAATTTACATTCTTTACAGTGCGTCGATCTGACTAAATATATATTGTCAATACTCTGAAACATATCAGAACATTCGGTAACATGAGACTTATAATGAGTGCAATAATAGTCTTTCAAGCTAACGCTCCCACACTGCATTTAATTTTCTTCTTCGGCGGCATAATCCTTTTTATTATTTCAGGATCGCTTACAGAGTAACATATTTCAAGACTATCGCCTACTTTTGATATACGGTTTATTGTTATTCCGTTTCCGCTCATAAAACTTTCCATTTTACTAAAATCAAATTCGGTGTTGGTATAATCATAATGTCCGATTTTTAGAGGCTGTATTAATGTACCGGTCAAGCAGGTTTCTCTCATAATTTTTTCTCCACATCGCTTTTCTAATTTAATAAAAATCTCTCCCATGGTATAATTAAATCACCACAAAACAACTTCCCATAGGAGAGACAAGATGCCTAAAAAACGCTCTAATAATATAACGATTCGCAGATGCCCATATTGCAATGGTCCCACAATATTCAAAGTCTCTGAAATGCGAAGGACTGAAGATTGGCGCGGCAAGTGTATGTCATGCGGTCAATCCTGCACTATTTCAGAATCTCGTGATCCAGATTCTACGTCTTCCCACAGAAAGACGTGATTATCGTAATAGTTTTTAAACTCATACGCCCAATCCATACCGTCCGGCTTTCGGTTTGCATCAAAATCTTTTTCCGCAACAATTAACGACACCAACATAACATCTTTTGTATCAGTTCCTCTGTAATGAACACCCATACATTTGTAGCCCAATGCGTTTACCCTGCTTTCAAATTCAAGCCCTAATTTTTCTAATGCCTCACGCCTGTCATCAATTATGTTAATTAATGCCTCTGACGATTTCTTTTCTTTCTCTTTTGCATTTAACATAAATCCTTCCTACACCCAATTTAAATTAATAACATTTCCATCTAATTCAATACCCCTGAAAGCGCCTGTCCATTGCGGCTTCTCTCTTTGATTCTCTGTACAGAAACTTGTTTTTTTTTCCGATACTATATCGTACTTTTCGATGTGTCTGCGCGTCTCTCCCCTTTTTCTCCCTGCGTAATTTTCTGTGTATTCAAAATCATTTTCGCATTGTCTTGCAAAAATTGTTTATTGCCGGGTATCAGTTCACGATACACGCCGATTAGCTCTTCTTCATCCGGCGGTAATTCCTTACCGTTATCATCATAAAGTATTGGTCTGCCATCGGTATGAGCAGGAACGATAAACATATCACCCTTGCCGGTACGAAGCCATTCTTCGTTTACGGTTTTATTATGCTCTAAGCGATGCTGCGTACATATTAAAAGAATATTGTGATCGGTAAGCGTGATTAACCCTTTTTCAATTCTTGATAAAGCCGAATCGCTCAAACCTATTTTCTCACCAAATTCCGCTTGATTCATTTTAAGAAATTTTCTAAGTATTCTTACTCTGTTGTTATTCGTCTCTTCTTTCATACCTTCCTCTTTACATTTAATCGTTAGAAAGCCTCATTTCTTCCATATAAAGCTTTCAAAAACACCCACCTTTATTATCGGTTTTCTCTGAAAAAAAATCAAAAAAATATTTGATTTTCGGGAAAATATCTATTGACAAACTCCCAATAATCAGAGAATATATTGATTAATGGGAAATGTCAAGGGATTTATTAAAACTTTGGCAGTCCTGCCAAAGCCGACACGATGTTACGGCTCGGTCGGCGGAGGCGGTTTTTGGGTAAAGGTTTGAAAAAAATTAAAGGAGGGTTCTGTTTACGATGTCTTGAATTTCTTTAAGAGCATTTCGGTAAAACACGGTCGGATTGGGATGTTCGCCGGTTACCAAATATTCGGAGGAAGTTTCGAGCAGTTTAGCGATTTTAACCAGGTCATCGCCCCTGGGTATCGTGCGGTTTTTTCGCCATGAAGATATAGTCGATTCGCTGATTTCCAGTACATCGGCAATCTTTCGGTAAAAAAACTTATATTCGTACATTAATTTGTCTATTCGGTTCCAAACATCTTCCATATTGAATATTTCGGAAAAAAAATACGAAAACTTAAAGAAATTTATTGACAACTACGAATGTTGGTAGTATATTATTTATAACTACGAATACTCGTAGTTATCTGGTGTGGAAGCCGGAAAACAGAACGCATTAATCAAGAACCCTTTTTCCGAAGGTTGCCGTTAATGCGTCGGCGATGCGGCTTCCAACCGCCCTTCGGAATAAGGGTTTTTTATTATGTCGCGTAACAGCGGCGGTCTTTTGAGAGGAGAGGGTATGGCGTTGAGTTTTGAAGAGGCTATCAAAAAAGGTAAAGAAGCAGACCACAAGGCAATATTAGTTGCCGTGAGGAGTTTAACGCAACTTGGGTATCTGGTAGAGAGTATTGCTTGTATAAACGGGAAACTTTCTATTTGTTGTTACTGCCCTCAAGTAAATGAGAGCAGTACAGGTAACTAGGACTTGAGGTATTCTTCAAACTTTTTTGCATTGGCAACGGTGACGTTGATCATTGTATCAAAAGTTTGAAATTTGTCAGCTCCTATAAACTGTTTTGTTTCAAGCAGTCTTAGGGCGGCATCAAGAGCTAATTGTTTTACCTGAAGCTCTTCTTGTTTCTGTTCTGACATGGGATTAACCCTCCATGGTTTGATATAGTCCCGCGCAAGCGGAACGGTATGGGGATACCTGAATTTGATTATATCCGATTATGGGGGTTTTTTGATAACGCAGTGATGCTATGTATTGCAGCGCCGTGCGGTGCGGGGTTTTGCAATGCGATGTTTGGCAAGGGATTTTGAATATTTATTGAGGAGGATTTATGAGAAAAGACGAGAAACAACTCTTAGATGAGTACCGGCAGATGACACCGGAAAACAGAGCGCATCTGCTCTCTCTCGCTCACGCCACAAGAGCGGCGCAGGAAACAACCAAAAAAGCCATGAGCAAACCTGCTGCTCCAAAAACCAAGAAAAGGAGTGCGTAGGGAAATATGCAAAATCAAACACTGGCGACAAAAGCGGATATTGCCCTGCTTATAGAGCGGATCGATTCTATCACTTCGCCCGTACTTGAAAATTCACCGGGAAATCCGACATTGGCAGCGTTAAGCGTCCGCCTTATTAACATTGAAAAAATATGTAAAGCATCGGTCGGCTTAGGGCTTGAAGACATTCCCATTGATGCGGAAACGGTAGCGGTAATTACAGGGCTTGCGTTGTCAACCGTCAAGAAATACGGCGCTCACCGTGCGCTTCCGACAATCAAAATCGGAAAGAAATTGCAGTACAGCCTTAAAGGATGTATTGCGCTGGTCAAGGCAGGAAGCCGCAAGATGTGGATTGACTGCACGACAGAGATGTCAAAAAACAACCGTAAAAAACGGTAACGAAACGAGAAGCGGAGATACTCTGACAATCTCCAAAGGAAGGAACATATGACAGAAAAAGAAAATCAGGTGATACATTTATTGACTGTATCAATATCGGCAAAGGGATCGGTCGGCGCGACATATCACGGCGAATTTAAACGATGTAAATGTGATATGCAGGTATCGCAGCGCAGCGGTAACAATACCTTAACAATCCCATTGTATTTTGAAACCAAAGCCGCTGCCGAAGAGTACGAAGCAAAAGTTAAAAGTAAAAACGAAAAAACATTTTATCTTGTACAGGAATTCAAATCACATTCAGGCGAATTTCCCAACGAGGCAAAAATAATATTTTTCATTGAAAGCGATCATTATCCTCAATTTGACGAAGGCGATACAGAACGCCGTCCGGGAACATGGGTAAATGTGCGCTCAATTTTTATCTGCGATAAAACGGCGGCAATAGATTATGTCGAGCGTTTTAATGAAATCGGCAAACTCGCTCATGGCGGAGCGACAAATAACAATAAGGAGGATTAAATCATGGGAGTTTATTTTGTGCAGATTGGTACAAAAAATCGCAAGGGAAAATTCCGCGAACATAGCCATTCGGTTGTTAATGTGTCTGATATTTTTAATTATTCAGACGTATTTAACTATTTCAAAAATCGTTATGAAGGGCTTGAAGTCATAATCGAACAGCCGAAGGAAATGGACATCAGCGACAAAATAGTAAAAACAGGCGAAGTAATCAACTCGAAGGAAAGTCATATTTTTCTTGACGAAGATACGGTTGTAGCTCTGCCTGAAAATATAACAATGATCAGCGAATTGTCATGGTTTGAAATCGAATACACCGAAGACGAAAAAAAATTGCATAACGATTACAACGAATATTTAAGAAAATCAAGAAGATCCTTGCAATCATTACACAAATCAATATCAGACCGTTATGAAAAATTACCATACAGCAGTATCGGTATTGCAACACGCTTCGGATCAAAGGAAATGGAACTTGAAACAAATAGTGTTAAGACTATGTGTAAAAAGTTCCCAATCAGAGGAAAGATTTTTATTGAAGCCGCTGAAAAATGTACCGCCATTACTGCTCCGGCAACTGATAATCCGTCTTTTGAAGTTGGCAAATCGTTAAACGAAGCTGACACCGATGAAAACTACACTGTCAAAGACAGCGAATTCGGCGACATACCATTTTAAGGAGAAATTATTTTGAACCCATTAAACAAATTCTTTTTAGAAGGAAACCTGACAAAAGATCCTGCCTACCGTAGTACGCCGGGCGGAACGCTTATTTGCAATTTTTCAATCGCTGTAAACAGATATTACGGCAAGGGCGATGACAAAGAACAAGAAACAAGTTTCTTCGATGTGGAAGCTTGGGGCGAAATTGCCGAATACTGTCAGACATACGCAAAGAAAGGACGCGGTGTCCGTGTGTACGGGCGTTTAAAACAAGAACGATGGAACAACGCCGAAGGAAAACAACAGTCAAGGATTTTGCTCGTTGCAAAAGAAATTGAGTACAAACCTGAAAAACATAAGGAAGCCGTTCAGAATTAATTTTTATTGTGAATAGGGGAGGGTTGTGTGAAATTTAATGTTCAATTTGATATTGAGATACCTGATAACAAAGCGACAAAAAATCAGGCGGTCGACTGGATCAAATTCATGATCGGGTACAGCGGATCGGTTAAAGAAAATAACCCATTAATGAATAAGAGTTTCGATCCGCAATTCGGCTCTTTCGTAATAAAGGAGACAGAATGATTTTTTTAATAATGACCGTTATCGGTATTATCGGATTCTTAGGAATATGGATTTTCAATAACTGGAACCGCTGGAAGCGCATCAAGAAGCGGCGGAAAAAATAACTCGGTAAATTCGGGCGCATAGCCTAATTATATGGAGGTTGGAATGAAGAAAGTCCAATTAGACACGATTCAGAACGGTGCCGTCTTAGAACTGTTTGATGAAGAACTCAACAAAGTTCTTGCAAACATCGAAGACCAAAACACCGCTCCGAATCAGGAGAGATCGGTAACGATTAAGGTCTCTCTGAAGCCGGATAAAACAAGAAAGGTAGGCGAGATCAAAATTCAAGTGTCATCATCACTTGCAAAAATCAAGCCTACAGAATCTTTCCTGTTTTTCGACAGGGACAGCGAAACAGGGAAGCTTGCTGCTTATGACGATGACCCGGGACCGGAATTGCCCGGTCTTAAAGACAAAGACGATGCGCCGAATGTCAGGAAGTTTCCTGCTGCGGCAGTCAACAGCTAAAGGAGGTTAATTAGCATGGATGACGTACAAGCAATTAACAAAATTGAAGAATTGGTAAAAAATGGAATGACAGTAGAAGCTGACGGTCGGCAATATACCGCCGTAAACCTGACGCCTGTCATATTCAACCCAAAGCCCAAAACGCTTACCGTTTATAACCTGCGCGGTTTCTGTCAGTTCATTAACAATGACATTGACAAAGCAATTCGAGGCAAGCCTCACCTTATTATCGTAAACTCGTATGAATCTGTTGATCTTATATCAGCATACGATGAAGAAGAAAAAAAACGAACATCTCTTATTTCCGCAACAATAAGCAGCGAATTAATAAAATACCCATTCGGCAGGTTTTTCTCCCAAGAAGAATTTGCGATCATGTTCCGCTCTCTTTTTGTAAAAAAAGAAAATGACGATTTCGATTATGTACTCGAATACGCATCGAAGTTGACCGGCGGAACGCAGATCGACACGCAAGATGACGGAATTACCCAAAAGGTCGGCGTAAAAAGAGGCGTATCGGGCGCATTAAAAGGTACGGAAGAATTGAAAGCCATTGTAAATCTTTCACCTTACAGAACGTTCCGGGAAATTGAACAGCCCGAAGGCGAATTCCTCTTGCGCGTCCGCCTTGACAGCAACGAACAGCCAACAGTTGCGCTATTTGAGGCAGACGGCGGCGCATGGACGATTAAAGCAATGAACAGCATTGTCGAGTTTATCAAAAAACTTGTTACCGGAATCGAGGTAATCGCGTAATGGTATTTGTGTATTTGCTTATATATTTTAATTATTTCGCTTATTGGCGTGAAATTGAAATATTACTGGCAAAATGTGTAACAAAAACCGTTAAACGAAACGGTTTTGTTTGCCCTGCCCATTGGGGAAAAATAAGAGATAAAAGATGGGAAATGAGGTTTAATAGGGGATTTCCTATTCCACGCCCTGGCTGAAGAAATTGAAAAATGAATGCGAAAAAATTATAAAAGCCGTAACGAAGGTAGCTATATCGGAACGGCAGGTCGGGGCGTGGGTTCCAGTTGAATCGCTCACCCCCGATTTTAGGGAGCGTGGCGAAATTGGCAAACGCAACCGACTAAGGCGCTGCATGATGTCCGCGCAGTCCAGATCAGACGCTAAATGATCCGGTCGTGCAGTATCCCATTGGCGAAGTGTGAGTTCGAATCTCACCGCTCCCATATTCCGCAAGGAAAATTTTTTGATTGGAGGAAATTATGAATGAGCAATTACAGCCATTGTTTGATCGCTGTAAAACAATACAGACAGACACAATGACTTATGAAGACTGGTTAATATTGCGCCGAAACAGTATCGGCGGTTCGGATGCCGGAAGCCTCATGCTCTTAAACGGCGAATACGGCAGCCCTAATACTATTTATTGGCAGAAAAAAGGCAAAGACAAATCTGCTGATATGAGTCCGGCGGCGAAGAGAGGTAAACTCTTGGAGCCTGTTATAAGAAATTGGTTTGCCGAAGCGCATCCCGAACTGAAAATATTTACAGTTCCTTATATGTTCTACTCACCCGATTTCGATTATATGTCGGCTAACGTAGACGGCATAATATATGCGGAAAATCCTGTTATCATCAACGATAAAGAAATTGCCGGTTTTGGTGGACTTGAAATCAAATCATCAAAGTATGGTTATGATTTTAACGAAGATGAAATTCCCGATTCGTATTTTGCGCAAGTACAACATTATATGTACGTTTTAGGTTTAAAATGGTTTGTTATTTCCGCCTGTTTCCTTGATACCGAAGAAATCAAAGATTATGTAATTTTCCGCAATGATCAATTTATTGTAAAAATGCTGACCGTTGAAACAAAGTTTTGGAACGAAAACGTAATCCCCGAAAACCGTCCCCCTGCGGTCGGCATCCCTGCCGAAGATGACATGATAACAGGAATGTACGAAGGCTGCGCTGCGCCATTAACGCTCACAGCCAATGAATTAAATATGTGCAGAAAAATCTGTCATTTGAAAGAGCAAATTGCGCCGCTTGAAAAAGAAGACAAAGCCGTTAAAATCGAGCTTAAATCAAGTTTAATAGCAAGAGCGAAGCCAAGTAAAACAGAGCGTAAACTTTCCGCTTCCGGCGATCAATATTCAGTATCATGGTCTTTTTTTGACAGACGTAGTGTTGACAGTGATGCCCTGAAAGATGCCGGTCTGTATGATCAATATTCCAAAGTTACCCCTTCAGACAGATTAACCGTAACCGCAAAGAAGGTGGTGTAAATTGAATATTGAAAAAATCGAATATAAAGATTTTGATATCCGTTACGATGAAGATGATAATACATGGCGTTGTTACGAATTATCAAAGAGTTATGAATCGCTCAAAAAAGCAAAAGAAGCCATTGATCGGAGAATAAGAGAATCTTCCAAAATTGTGCCGTTCACTGCATATATTGTTAAAAGGGAATATAGTTACGATTGTAATACTTACAAGCTAATTACCGTTACATCAATTACAGCAAAAGGCGAAATTTGGGCAACTATAGCAAAAGAAAGATTTAAGTACACTGGAACGGTTTATAAAGATACTCCACAAAACGAAGAATTAATAAAACAAATATGTGCATTGAATAGCGATATAAAGAAACTCGAAAATGACCGCTTTAATCTTACAAGCGATCTATCTGAAATTAATATCAAATCACTTTTATCAAATAACACAGAGGAAACAAAAGGAGAAAAAAATGATTAAACAGCAAACGGCGAGAAATATTTACAACTGTTATTCAGAAATTATAAATGCAGAAAAAATTCTAAAAGAAATTGAGGATGAAGAGAAAAAAGAAAAAGAGAGAAATGAAAATACGTTTGATCGAAGCGATTTAACGAACAGAGAATACTATTACGAATTAGGTATACCGAGTTTTTCCAATAGAGATTCACACAGAATTTATCATCTTAAACCGACAATGGCAAAAGCGGTTTTGTCAGTACATATTGGAGATCAAAAGGCAAGGCTGGTTGAATTAAATCAAATAGCAAAACTTGAAGCAGAAGAGAAAGAATATTGCGGGGACAGCGTAAATATTCCCTGTTAGGGAATTATAAATATTTTTTAAGGAGTGAAAATTATGAAAGAAAACATCGGGAAACGTGCTAGAGACAAAATTACCGGGTTTGAGGGAATTATCACCTGCTATGCCAACCACATAACAGGTTGCGACAGCTACAGTATCCAGCCGCGCATACTAGAAGGAAAAAACGAAATACCGGAAAGCCGTGCTTTTGATGTCGGGCGTATCGAGATACTTGAAGATGCTGTGAAACCCGAACAAGTTGCCGCATCAGACGGTAAAAAAGGAATGTGCGACATCGGGCGCATGGTTAATTAAGGGGGGAAGCGTAATGTTATTAAAACGGCTAGAAATCAAAAATGTTCGCAAAATAAAACAAGCAATAATTGATTTTCACGGTCCCGGATTACAGGTAATTCAGGGAGTAAACAAGAGCGGAAAAACATCATTAGCGCAGAGTATATCTCTGACAATGAACGGTACAAAAGCGTACACGCCCGGCATGATAAGTCATGGCGAAAAATCCGCAGAAATTATCGGCTATACCGATGACGGATTAAAAATCAGGACTGTATTGTCTGATTCCGTAAAGCAGACGGTACAGCGTCTTGACGAAACTACAAGCCGGTATGTAAATGTTTCCGGCGGTGTAAGGGAATTTCTTAATTCCATCAGCAGCGGTTTAGAGTTCCCATGGGCGATGCGGAAAATGACTGACACAAAAATCATTGAATTATTAAAACAACGCTGTGGTATCTCTGAAAAAATCAAAGAAATTGACGATGAAACAAAATCAAAAGAGCAGCTCCGTACAGAAATCGGCAGGGATAAAAAGAAAATGGGCGAAATAAAGCCTGTTGACGAAGCGCAGCACCCCAAACCGGCAGACGAACTCACCGCAAGAAGAGACGAAGCAGCAGGTTATGTTAAATGGCTTCGGTCAACGCTCGACAAAGCCGAAGAAATTATCCGGGCGAAATGCAGGTTTAATTCTGTTGATGATATTCATGCGCTTATTCCAATTTTGGAAAAAACCGTTGAATCGGCAGAAAAATCAATCGCAGAACAGAAACAATACACGCAGGGCGATGTAGACGCATTTAACAATGAATTGTCAGAATGGTTAAAACTTGAAACCGCTGCGAAAGCCTATGATGACTACCTGAATAAAAAAGCGGAGCATGACAAATTAACTGAACAGTACGACAAACTCACTGAAGAAATTGAAACACTCCGTACAAAGCGAAAAACAACACTTGCGGAAATGAATCTTGGCGTTAAAGACTTGGAAATCGGCGAAGACAACGCTCTTTATTATAAGGGCGCACTGCGAGGCGTGACAGATACAAACGATGAAGGCAACTGGTCAACCGCTGAAAGCGTACAGGTGTTTTTCATGCTCGGCGCACGTTTCTCCGGCGAATTGAAAATATTAGTCGTGGACAACGGGGAATCGTTAGACGCAAATACAACCGGCGCAATTTCAAAATGGGCGGAAACTTCCGGCTTTTTGGTAATCTTGCTTAAAGTCGCAGAACTCCCCGAAGAGTTGGAAGATCAAATCATTTACATAAAAGAAGGCGAGGTTGTAACAAAATGATTAAGAAAGGAGACAAATTCGCATTTCCAAGACCTATAGGACACACTCATAATATTGGTTGTTCCTACAATGAAGCCCAAAATGGTATGACGTTACGCGATTATTTCGCAGCAAAGGCAATGACCGCAATAATTATACCGCCTAAAACCTGTGAAGATTTTAATAACCTATCGGCGGACCCTGATTATTTAATTGCATTTGCGAAAACTGCATATTTAATTGCGGACGCAATGATTAAAGAGCGAGGAAAGGAAAATATATCCAATGGGTAAAGTATACAAGTCAACAAAATTATTCTGTTTAAGAAAAGGTAATTTATATCTTGCTTGGGATGGTAAAACCATGACAGAAAAGCCACAGGAAGGAATTAGAGTTAGTACAACATTATGTCGGACAAAGTATAAAGAATACGAAGCACTATCATTTCCCGAAGCGTATAACCAATGGTATCAAGCCAAGCAAGAAGCAAAAAAGATTTTGGAGGAAACACAGCATGATGACAGTAGTATGGTGTGATGTTGAAACAACCGGCATTGATCCGACTAACTCCGCAGCTTTTGAAATAGCAATATTGGTATATCAGGATAAAGAAATTGACGGAAAAATGTCTCATGTTCTTGTAGGCGAAAAGGAATTTCACTTAAACCCATTGAATGATCAAATACTGTTTCACGAAGGCGCGTATAAAGTTCATGGCGTGTCAGAGGAAACAATAAGATCGTACCCATCGGCAGAAATTGTTATGAAAGAAATTGCCGATTGGTTAATCCAATGGTCGTATAACGGTATGAATGATCATGCTGACGCTGACAATAAATTCGTTTTCGCAGGTTATAATTGCGGTTTTGATTATGGTCATGTCAAAGCACTTTTTGACAGATGCGGTATTGATATGAATTTCTTTTTTAGCGGAAGGTTGATAGATGTTTTTGATGTAGTAAAACAGCTTGCGCCACAGTTAAAAATTAAAACGAAAAATCAAAAACTCGAAACAATGACAAAAGCGCTCGGCATTGAACACGCAGATGCGCACGGCGCAATGTCAGATATTAAAGCCACAAGGCGGTTATATGAAGTCTTGTGGTTAAAATCAAGGAACAAAAAATGAAAATAAAAGTTTCAATACAGGGTAAAACGCCTTTAATTATGAATCGTTTTACTGAAGCGAACGAGATCAAAGTATCTTCGGGAACATCGTCTGTTTCGGTTGGTAATAAAGGTACACCGCGAGATCAAGCACTGCCAAAAACATACAGCGATGGAGAAGGAAATCTTTATATACCGGGACCGAATATATTTGCCTGTTTAATTGCGGCTGGCTCTTTCCATAAAGTAGGAAAAACTAAAGTAACTACACAAAAATCAAGTTTGATTCCTGCCGGAATAACTATCGAAGAAATTGTCTGTCCGTTAAACACAAAAGAATTTGAAGTTGACAGCCGAAGCGTTGTTATTCCGTCAACCGGCGGTCGGATTATGTGCCATAGACCGCGATTAGATGTTTGGCAAACAGATTTCACGCTTGCCGTTGACGAAGCGATGTTTAATCCGAAATTTGTCCGCCTCTTGGTAGATGACGCAGGATCAAAAGTCGGGTTAGGTGATTTTCGCCCTGCAAGAAAGGGTCCGTTTGGCAGATTTATTGTTACAAAATGGGAAGAGGAAAAATAATGTTGCAATGTTGTGTATTGTACTGTGGAGCAAAGCGGTGTACAGCGTTGTTAGGTATTGCGAGTTCTGGCGTTGTGATGCGAAGTTTAGCAAGGCAAGGGAATAAAGATAAAAAATCAATGTGGCGCGTTGCGTTGCGTTGTAATGTATTGCGAAGAGCAGCAATGCGTAGTGATGCCATGTTTGGCGCTGTTTTGCAAGGCAAGGCAAATTATTTTAGGAGGATATTATGAAAACAGACGGAAGTGATCAAAACGAAAAAGGCGGAGCCTTAGAACGTTCGCCGGTTCAGAGTTTAAAAGATTTAATCAACTCTGATTATGTTAAAAACAGGTTTATGGAAGTTATGGGAGAAAAAGCCCCTTCCTTCCTTGCGTCAGTGTTAAACGCTACGCAGAAAAACCCTGAATTGTCTAAATGCGATCAAAAATCAATATTGTCATCGGCAATGGTAGCGGCAACCCTTGATCTGCCTATTGATTCAAATTTAGGTTTTGCTGCGATAGTTCCTTACAATACTAAAATTAAAAAGAAGGTTATGAAAGACGGCAAAGAGGTAACAGAAGAAACATGGGTATCTCTTGCTCAATTCCAGATCATGTATAAGGGTTTTATTCAGCTTGCGCTACGTACAGGGCAATATAAAACAATAAATGTTACGCCGGTTTATGAAGACGAATTTGAATCATACGACATTATAACCGGTGAGGTTAAAATACACCCTGTAGCAAACGGATATAGAGAGCGGGAAAATCTCGACAAAATAATTGGATATGCCGCATATTTCCGCCTGTTAAATGGGTTTGAGCGAATCGAATATTGGTCAATGAGCAGGTTGCAAGCGCATGGTAAAAGGTTCTCAAAATCATTCAAGAATCCTAATAGCTTGTGGCAGAAAGATCCGCACTCGATGTATGCGAAAACACCGTTAAAAAATCTTATTTCAAAATGGGGAATTTTATCTGTAACAATGCAAACTGCTAATATGGCAGATCAAGCCGTTATAAGAGATTTCAGTAAGCCTATTGACTATGAAAACGTGCAATATGTTGACGCTGTTTCTTACAACGCTGATGATAATATTTCCGATGCTGAAGATTTTGAAGAAACAGTTGAGCAAGAAGCGGAAACAAAAACCGAAAGCAAAGAACCAACTCCCGAAAAACCGGCAAGCAAACCGGCAGCCACTACCGAAAAAAATCCGGCTTTTCAAGATGACGAAGCGGCGAGGCTTGAAGACTTGTTTGAAAGAGAAAAAGCATGAAAAAAATAAATCTTTCTGTTCACGCAACATACCACGAAGGACACGTCTATCTTAAAGCGGTAAACGAGAGCGGGAAGAATCTTATTGAAGAACTTTTTAGAAAAAAAACAGAATGGCAAGAAAGAAATAAAAAAGAATATTTCTTGCAAACAACAATGGAATTGCGTTATCAGAAAAGAACAGTCAAACAGAATTCCAGTGTATGGGTTTTAGTTACTGCGATTCATGAATCATTGGAAGGAAGATTGCCGGACGAAGATGAAAAATATGCGCTTTATCTTGACCTGCTTGATGAATACGCTGTAAAAAAACCATCTAAGATTACCGGGAAATTGCGTCCCGTTCATATTTCCGAAGCAAATTCCGCCGAAGCCGCATATTTTATTGACAATTTGATTTCTCATTTAGCGCAATACTGCGAACTTACAACAGAACAGCAATCCACTGTCATAGATGCGTTACAAGGCTATCACGAATGGCGAGGTGAATTAGAAATTGACCCTTCTGATTATTCGGATATTGAATGTACACAATTATTAACAGAAGCTCAATGGCGGAAGAAACATACAGTATCAGAATCAAGCGGAAGAGGCGGTGCTATCGTTTTGCATCATATCGTTACAAGAGGGAGCAATAAAGCAGCGGAAGACAAAGCATGGAATTGGCTATCACTTACGCATGATGAACACACGACAATCCATGAAAAGGGAGACGATTATTTTTTGAGAGTTTATCCTCATTTAAGAGGGAAGTTTAAAAGAGCTAATAAATTGGCAAGAGCTTTGTTACATACATAGAAAGGATGAAAAATAATGAAAGTAACATTTATTTATGATGTTGAGTTTGTAAATTATCCGCTCGATCCGCCAACAATGCCAAACTGCGAAAAATGCGCCTTCCGTGAAAATGGAAAATGTATCCGGTCAACGTGTCGTAAATGTGATTTTGGGCGTAACGGTTATTTTGTATTAAATAGAAGATATGAGGCGGGAACAAATGAGGAGAAAGGAGTAATAAATGAAACATTGGTGTCCTGAATGTAAAAGTGAATATGTGGTCGGTGAAAAGCTAACAACCGGCTATTGCACGATGTTAGAGGATAACGGAGAAGAATGTGGTGAAATACTAATCGAACTCCCTGACTTTGAAACTCTGGCGCAATATGAAAAGCGCACAGGCAAGAAATGGAACGGCGCGGTGTGGTTTAAGTATAGGTTTTTTGACAAAAAGTGGAAGGCTTATGCTTTAGATTTCTTAGATGGGAAAAAATGTGATTACTTTGCTCTCTGCGCCGCCTCACCCGAACCACCACCAGATGATTATGTACCAGAGGAGATAAATTATGAACGAAAAAATTAAAAAGCCTGATTGTCCGAAATGCAAAAAGCCCATGAGATTAATGTCAACCGGTAGTATGGTTCGGACATTTCATTGTGCCGATTGCAAGGAAACAAAAATTGTAAACAGGAAGGAAACTGACAAATGAAACTGGGAGGGAAAATGTTTGATTGTTTTGTTGTACTGATTCTAACAATCGCCGCCGAAGTAGGAATTCCGCCTAACTTCGCGCTTGCCATTGCCTTAGAGGAAAATTCAAGACTTGATCCGTTAGCGCAATATGTGAACGAAGACGGCACGATTGACCGCGGAATTATGCAATTAAATTCCTCTTGGTATAACGGAAATTGGCAAGATCCAGAGACGAATATTCGGGCAGGTTGCCAACATATAAAAAACTTAATGCGGAAAGAGGCGTTAAATACATACTGGGCGGTTGCAGTCGCTTACAACTGCGGATATGCAAGATTTATCAGCGCAAAGGGACCGCCTGAATCGTCAGCAGGTTACGGAGCAAGAGTAATACGCCGATGGCACGAATTAGAGGGCGTTCGATATATAAATCCTATGATAAGGGGGATTAGATAATGGGACAGTATGCGAGTAATACAACAGTATCGCCGGAGAAAACACAAAGCGATATAAGAGAAACATTGCGGAAATACGGCGCAAGAAAATTCGGCGTTATGGAGGAGGACGGTAAAGCTCATGTAATGTTTGAGATCAATAATCTTATGATCCAACTCACCGTAGAACTTCCCGATGTCAATGATTTTATTAAAACAAGCGCCGGAAGATCAAGAAAAAAATCCGCTGCCAACGAAGCCCATGTGCAAGCGATCCGCCAAAGATGGAGGGCGTTACTGTTGGCGATAAAAGCGAAATTGGAAGCCATCGAGTGCGGTATAAGCACAATCGAAAAAGAATTTATGGCGTTTGTAATTATGCCGGACGGTAAAAGTTTAAGCGATCATATATTGCCAAAATTAAAAGATATGTCCGCTACAGGAAAAATGCCAAGATTACAACTTGGTTATGATAAGGACGGAAAATAAATGAATCCGACTAAAATTGATTGGTGTGATAGATCATGGAATCCTGTCACTGGGTGTTTTTATAAGTGCCCTTATTGTTACGCAAAGGATATAGCACGAAGATTCGGAGGTCATTGGTCAGACGAAAAACTGCGCAGTTTTGGCGGTAACGGAAATATCCATGAAATATATGAACCGATGATACGGCATACTACAGGGAAGAATAGATATAAACCTGTTCATAATGTAGATGCGCCTTACCCTTATGTATTTGATCCTACCTTCCACGCATACCGCCTCAATGAACCTTCGCAGATAAAAAAGCCGCAGAATATATTCGTATGTTCTATGGCGGATCTGTTCGGCGCGTGGGTTCCTGACGAATGGATTGAAAAGGTGTTTGAGGCTTGTAGTAAAGCTCCGCAGCACAGATATTTGTTTTTAACTAAGAATCCACAGAGATATAACGACATTTTATCTAAATATAAAGTACCAGATAATTTTTGGTTTGGTACTACAGTTATAAATGCAGAATCAATGTATTTTTATTCTAAAAACCATAACACGTTTTTAAGTATAGAACCAATACAAAGCGATTTTGAAAAAACTGTAAAATATGGATTTGCCGTTGACTGGATTATCATCGGTGCGGAAACAGGCAACCGCAAAGACAAAATAATCCCTAAAAAAGAATGGATTGAAAACATCGTCAATTACTGCCGTGAAAAGAACGTGCCGGTGTTTATGAAAAATAATCTCGCCAAAGAAGTGTGGCGAAAAGATAAGAAAACAGGTGAGATGATTTTGGTACAACCAAAGATATGGGATGAGCCGTTGATACAGGAATTTCCGTGGGATAAGGAGAAAGAATTATGAGATGTGAAATTGATTTGTTAAATGAATGTAATGGTTGTAATGGAATGAGGCAAGTGTGTACTGAAGAAGATGAAGAAGATGATTATGAAGAAGACAAGAATTGGGATTATATGAGAGGCGAGCCACGCTGTCTAGTTTGCGGCGAAGCTATCAGTCAATGCGATTGTACTTTATAAGGAGTAATTATGAGAGAAGCGGTACTTAAAGATTATACAAGATACAAAGCTTTAGAAAACGGCATGATTCTCAATGTAAAAACCGGTGAGTATATGCATCAACACTCGGATGGACATCAAAACGGCGGCTACATGAAAGTCAAATTAACAAGAGATGACGGCAAGCGGATTCATTGGTTTGTTTCAAGGTTTATTTATTCCGCTTTTTACGGCGTGATATTTCCTAAAATGCAAATTGATCACAAAGACGGAGACAGGATAAATAACGCTCTTGACAATTTGATAATGGTAACAGCAAAGCAAAATAATCAATTGAAAAAACAAAGAGACAGCAATTTTCTTTTTAACAAAAAAACATCTAAAAGAAAAAAGAAGGCGGTCGCAAATTGAAAATAGCAAGAGTATTCCCAAGACGTAATAACGCTACTCCTATTGATGCTCTAGCTTTTATCGGAAGCCCTGATTTATTTTCTCAAAAAATAGAAGTAGATAAAGTTCATATATCTGTAACATTCACTTGGGATATTCAAGAAGCAGAGCGATTATATAAAGAGTGGAATCAAATTGCGCCAACAGAGATCGGCGGTCCCGCATTAAATCAGCGAGGCGAAGATTTTATTCCGGGAATGTACCTTAAAAAAGGATATGTCATAACATCAAGAGGCTGTCCGAATAAATGTTGGTTTTGTAGCGTGTGGAAGCGCGAAGGTGATTTGCGTGAATTACCGATAACAGACGGCTATAATGTTTTAGATGATAATTTATTATCATGCTCTGACATTCATATTAAAAATGTTTTTGCGATGCTTGCAAGACAAAAAAAACGCCCTATATTTTCCGGCGGACTTGAAGCAAAAAATTTAAAGAAATGGCACGTTGAAGAATTATTTAAGTTAAAACCGAAAGAAGTGTTTTTTGCATACGATACCGCCGATGACAAAGAGCCGCTATTTGAAGCAGGAAAATTATTATTTGAAAATGGTTTTAATACCCGGTCTCAAAATCTGCGCTGTTATGTGCTAATGGGCTATCAAGGTGATACATTTGAAAAAGCGGAATCTCGAATAACTGACACAATGAAAGCTGGTTTTATGCCTTACGCCATGCTGTACAGGGATAATACAGGATATAGAGATCCAGACTGGATAAAATTCGCGTGGGTTTATCAAAGACCGGCGGCAATGTCAAAGAGATATAAGGAGATTGTAAAAGCATGACAAAGGAGAAAAAACAGTGATAGTTGATCACATATTAGCCGGTAACAATATAGATACTCTAAAAATGCTGCCGGATAATTATGTGCATTGTTGCGTAACGTCTCCGCCTTATTTCGGTCTTCGTGATTATGAAACCGCGCAATGGATAGGCGGCGATGTTAAATGTAATCATGTTAATAATTCAAATAGGGATGAACGCCCGCGCCGGGGATTGGAAGGGGGCTTGTCAACCATAGGGGCGGCAACATTTTATAAAACTATTTGCGGAAAATGCGGCGCAATTCGTAACGATAGCCAGATAGGGTTAGAAGAAACGCCCGAAGCATATATACAAAAATTGGTCGACATTTTCAGAGAAGTAAAAAGAGTGCTACGAGATGATGGTACTCTCTGGGTAAATATCGGAGACACATACGCCGGAAGCGGTAACGGCGGCGCACATTACCCTGATGCTACTATAGGTTGTAAACAGGGAACGAGTTTAGGAACAATCAATAAACCAAATTTACCGCAGGGAAAAACTTATAAAGGAATTAAAGCGAAAGATTTAATCGGTATACCCTGGGCGTTAGCGTTTGCATTGCGTGAAGACGGCTATTATTTAAGGCAAGACATAATATGGCATAAACCGAATCCGATGCCGGAGAGTGTAACTGATAGATGTACAAAATCACATGAGTATTTATTTTTATTTAGTAAATCTAAAAATTATTATTTTGATAATACGGCGATTAGAGAAATAGCAATCGAAAATAAAGATATTGGTTTGCTTCGCGGTAAATCTATTGTTGACGATAAAATCGCATGGCATAGCGCAAGTATACAAAAAAGAAAAGAGGAAAATATAAATTCAAAAACAGCAGGAACAGGGTACAGAAATAAAAGAGATGTGTGGACTGTACCTACTGAATCACTAGGAGTAGAGCATTTTGCAGTATTTCCGCAAAAACTTATTTTGCCATGTATTTTATGCGGATGCCCGGAAAACGGAATTGTACTTGATCCTTTTCTTGGCAGCGGCACAACGGCGGTAGTCGCTGTAAAAAACTTTCGGCGATATATCGGATGCGAATTAAATCCTGAATATATAAAAATCGCCGAACAGCGTATCTCTGATGAAATGGGTTTATTCAATGAGGTGTCAACATGACATTAGGCAGTCTGTTTGACGGTATCGGCGGATTCCCACTTGCCGCAGAGAAAATCGGTATCACTCCCTTATGGGCAAGCGAGATCGAAGCCGCTCCAATAAGCATTACAAAAAAACACTTCCCGAATATGAAACATTTTGGGGACATTAAAATATTAAGCGGCGAAAAATTAGAGCCTGTTGATGTAATTACTTTTGGATCGCCCTGTCAGGATTTATCTATTGCAGGTAACAGAGAAGGATTAAGCGGCGAGCGTTCGGGTCTGTTTATGGAAGCCGTAAGAATAATTAAGGAGATGCGTTATGCAACAAATGGAGTTAAGCCTAGATTCGCAGTATGGGAAAACGTACACGGAGCATTTTCCTCAAACAAGGGAGAAGATTTTAGAATCGTCATTGAAGAAATCGCAAAGGTCAATGGGGGGGGGCATATTTCAATACCTAGACCTCCGGCAAGAGACACAAACAAAGACACTTTTTGGGAATATGCTGGAACCATTGTGGGAGACGGTTGGTCGCTTGCATGGCGTGTCTTGGATGCCCAATACTGGGGAGTCCCCCAACGCCGCCGTAGAATCTTTCTTATCGCAGATTTTGCAAGCGAATGTGCCGCCGAAATTCTTTTTAAGCCGGACGGCGTGTTTGGGAATATTACGGAGAGCGAAGAGCCGAGGGAAGGAGTTGCCGAAGATTCTGGAAAATGCGTTAAAGCAGCAGGTTTTAACGGATTCAGAAGCGCAAGTGGAACAATAGAATATGCTGAAGATCGAGCGCCTTGCATACAGGCGAATATGCCGCCTAACGCTGTTATCGGTGTTGACGGATATAATCAAAATATTACAGGTGATGTAGCGCAAACATTAAGAGGCGGAAGATCGGACGGTGATAATGTCGGATTGATAATTGTTGACGATCAAGGCGGAGAGCGAATCAACGTAGAGAGCAAAGATATTGCGCCATACTTGCGAAGTGAGGCGCATGGTAATTTGCCATTAGTCTGTTCTGAACAATATACAGTAGATTTCGGGCGTGTAGCGGATCGAATACAAATGAACGCCGATAAAGCCGTTACATTGCAAGCCGAAGGCGGCGGAGCCGGAGCGAAGACAGGCTTATACTGCTTGCCTGTTTCTGTTCATCAAAATCAATGCGGCGAAGTAAGGGTTGGCGAAGTTGTAAATACACTAAACACAAACAGCAATGCAACCGGTAGAAATGCGCCATTGATAATGACAGATAATGAAGAGGCTGTTATCGCTTATGACTGTAGAAACAATGCGTTAAATATTGAATTAAGCGCAACATTACAAGCAAAAGAAAATGGCGGTCAAAGCCTGAATTACATAAACCCTGTTTTCACATTTCAAAAATATAGTGAATATAAAGAGGCGGAAATCGGCTCAACATTAAAAAGTAACGGCAAAAAAGATGCTTCAGATTTAGTTCGTCATGGTTACGCAGTCCGCCGATTGACACCGCTTGAATGTGAACGCTTACAGGGTTTCCCGGACTATTGGACTGAATACGGCTATAACAACAAACAAATATCAGACAGCGCAAGATATAAAGCGTTAGGCAATAGCCTTGCTCTTCCATGCGTAATATTTGTTTTAACCAGAATCAAGGAGGCACTATGCCGGATATAGATTTATTTGGAAATATCATTGAAGAAAAAGATTTAACTTCCATGCAAAGATTGACATATCGGCTTGCGGAAATCGAGGGGCGTGATCTTTATGTAACCGAACCGAAAGACATAGAGCGGTTTTTATCTGCCCTTAAAAGAGATAAAATGATTATACCTTCTCCAATATGGGAGCCAGCAGCAGGGCAAGGCGATATATCAAAAACATTAATCAGTCATGGTTACGATGTAAAATCATCGGATTTATACCCTTACAAAGATGACAAGATAGATATTATCGGATTTGATTTTTTCGTAGCGAATAAATGTGAAGGCTGTAAAACCATATTTACGAATCCGCCGTTTAATATTCAAGAAGAGTTTTTATTACACGCTCTTAAAATGAATGTCGCTGTAATATTTTTTGTCAGGCTTTCCTTTTTATCAAGCATACGCAGATTCAAAATATATCAAACTTACAAACCTTCTTTTGTTTATAACTACAGCGCAAGAGCGCATTGCTATAAAAATGGCGATAGACAAAAAGGACAAAACATGATCGATTACTGCGTAATATGGTTTAAGCCGCCGTTTACAGGTAATAAAATTTCCGAAAACCAATACGATGCTTTTTGGAGATTGATCAAATGATAACACGTCCGCTTGTCCGTTATCACGGCAGTAAATGGGCAATCGCCCCTTGGATTATCTCTTTTATCCCTAGCCATCGTGTTTATGCCGAACCATACGGCGGCGGAGGCGCAATACTGCTGCGTAAAGCAAGATGCCATGAAGAAATTTACAACGATATTGACAGCGATATAGTCAATCTGTTTCGGGTAACAAGAGACAGCGGATCCGAATTAAAGAAACTGTTAGAAAATACTCCATTTTCAAGAGATGAATATTTACAGGCGTATAAACCGGCGGACAATCCGATTGAACAGGCAAGGCGGACAGTTATCAGGGCTTTCATGGGACGTGCAAACACCGGCGCAACCGGAAAAATATCAGAAAACGGATCAATAGCAACCGGCTTCAGGGCAAATACAAGGTATTGCGGAAAATCCGCTGCTAAAGTGTGGGCTTCATATCCTGAAGCCTTAGACGCTCTTATAGACCGCCTGAAAGGTGTTGTTATTGAAAACAGAAACGCTCTTGAAATATTTGATTTACACGATACGGATCAAACTCTGTTTTATGTAGATCCGCCATATTTATTTTCTGTAAGAGATGCCGGAACTGATTATCGTTATGAAATGACAGAGCAGGATCATATAGAGTTGGCAAAAAAATTACATGAGATAAAAGGCTCTGTCATTTTATCCGGTTATCATAGCGAGTTATACAACGAACTTTATAAAGATTGGACTGTAAAAGAAAAAAATACTTATTGCGACAGCGTAACTGAAAAAGAGCGAATTGAAGTCTTATGGCTTAAAAATATTGACATTGATCTTTTTGGAGGCGAATTATTATGAAACCAATTATTTTTAGTCCAAAAATGGTAGCGGCGATTATTAACGGTAGCAAAACAATGACAAGGCGAGTAATTAGACCGCAGCCAGATAAAGACGATCCATGTATTCGCTTCGTTACATGGGAAGGTTTCCCAACGTATTTTGGAAACCATGCAAAAGTAATTATACAAACCGAAGAAGGCGAAGACAAAGAAGTAAAACCCTATGAGGTTGGCGATATTTTATGGGTTAGAGAAACGTGGTGTAACATAAATAAACCCGGAATAAAACCTGAATACCATTATTTTGCTGATAATTTTATCTGTGATTTTGAAGACTACGATCCCAAAGAATGGAAATGGAAACCGTCAATACACATGAGACAAGAAGCGGCAAGACTATTTCTTAAAGTTGAAAAAATCCGCATTGAAAGATTGCAAAAAATAAGCCCTGAAGACTGCGTTGCTGAAGGCGCAGTTAAAAAACCACATTATATGAAATATGGCGGCGAGAAATGCCTCGTTGATCATAAGCGATACATAGAAGAATTTGAAATTCTTTGGGACAGCATTAATGGTGAGCGAAAAAACGGCATTTATTCATGGAAAGAAAATCCATTTGTTTGGGTCTATGAATTCAAAATACATAAAATTACAGGAGGGGAATTTTTATGACCGGCGAAAATTGGAAATGTATATCGCATTTTGAAAAAAACAAATTCGGGCGTGATTTTGTTTGTGGCGATATTCATGGATGCTTCGATGATTTAGAAGCGGAATTGAAAAAAATCAAGTTTAACAAGACATTTGATCGGCTTTTTTGTACCGGCGATCTTATTGACAGGGGACCACGCTCTGAAATGGCAACTTATTACATGAGGCGGCATTGGTTTTTTTCTGTATTGGGAAATCATGAATGTATGTTTTTAATGGCGAATTCAGACACGCCAAAAAGAGACGTTTTCAAAGACGGACATCTTAAAAACGGCGGCGCATGGGCTTATGAAATGGAAGCGGAAAAAGCTAACGAAATGCTGACTGCTATTGACGATCTTCCTTTAATAATTCGAGTAGGCGATGTATTAATCGCTCATGCTGCTGTTCCTGCGGTCCCGAACCTTGAAGAGATTGAAAACAATTCTGACAAGTACATTGATACAATTTTGACATACAGGCAAGCACCGCCGACATTATATATTCCTGAAATAAATACTGTATATGTCGGTCATACAATATTAGAAAAACCCACAAAATACGGCAAATATATATACATAGATACCGGGCTTGTTAGGCGCTATTACAACAAAGAAGGGTATTTAACCATTATTGAACTTGAAAATGAGAGGATAAATAAAAATGGCTAGACCTGAAAGACATGATGTAGATTATTTTCCACTTCTTGTAAAATCAGGAAAAACATTAACAGTTTTACAAAATAAGTATGGAATAGAAGGTTATGGTTTTTTTTATAAGATGCTTTCATTCCTAGCTATTACTCCAGATCATCATTATAAGATAAAAGATGAAAGTGATTTATTGCATTTTATGTCATTAACTTTAATGACTGATGAAAAAAAAGTAATAGATATGATTGAACTTATGGTTAAAACGGAAAAACTCGATAAAGAATTATGGAGAAATCATAAGGTTATTGCTTGCCCTGCTTTTCTTGAAAGCATAAAAGACGCATATAATAAAAGAAACAATGTAATTATTACCATTGAGGAAATAAGAGCAAAATACACAAACAGTGATATTTCATCGCCATTAAAGGGTGCGGAAACTCCGTTTACGGCTACGGAAACAGGATTATCGGCTGAAAACGGAGACAATAACCCACAAAGTAAAGTAAAGAAGAGTAAAGTAAAGAAGAGTAAAGAAATTTGCGGCAAGCCGCATAAACCGCGCCTTAGAGACCGTGAACCCGAAAATGATTTTGAATTCGTTGAAAAAGCCTACTGGACTAACTGGGATATGCTTTACTCTAAAAAATTAGTGCAGACCGAAGACCCTTTTGTAAACTGGGGGCAGTCAAGAAAGCTGTTAAAAAATTATTTTGATAAAAATATAAAACCGATTCAACTTGTAGAAATAATTAACGGCGCATTACGTGAAAATTGGATAATGCAAAAAGGATATTCCTTGACAAATATTTTATCAAGCTCGTATATAAACAGCGTTATAAATAAAATAAATGTTTTAAGCGATAGCGTGGCATTGGTAGCAACGCCGTTGTATAATACTGCGCTTGACTGTTTCATAAAAGAACCGGCAATTAAAGCAATGATATTTCAAGACGAATATTCAAAAAATATTCAGTTTCAATGCTTACAAGACATAATTGCAAGATGCTTAAATATTGCGCCTAATATGCCTAAAGAATTATTTATAAACATCACAGAACATTTTTACGCATTATGCAACGGCAAATATAAAGGCAAATGGACTTATACGCCAAGATGCTTAAAAACTAATTGGATATGGGAATTGGTTATAGATTCGCTTCCAAAAACAGAATCGCCGGAAGTAAAACAAATAATAAGGGGGTTATTCAAATGACAGTAAGAGGGTTGTTAGATTTTTTTGAAAATTATTACGGAGAAAAATACACAGGTGTATTTTTAGAAGTGATGACTGAATATCTTAATAATTTTTCAGATGATTATTTAGAAGCGTTATCAAAAACAATGGTATTAAAATATCCGCGCTCTTTTAATAAATCGCCCGATCCTGCAATTCTCGAAAAATATACTGACGAAATATATAATGAAATTGAAAGGCGAAAGCTTAAATTTGCTATACCGGAACGACCTACAGAAATATGTACACCCGAAGAGGCAGAGATTTATATAAATCAAATGAGAGAAATATTAAATACAAATTCTCCTATGTCGATAAGCCTTAATGAAATGATTAATAATTTAGGGTAAAAGAATGAAAATCTGGGAAAATCGAGGCATAGTATGACAATAATGACACGAGAAGGGGCGCGGACATGGTGGAAAGAAGAACTGCCAAAAAATGTAATTCATATGTATAAAGATGATTTCGGCGGTGAATGGAAAGAATATACTTATGCCGAGCGCAACGCAGAAAGGAAAAAGAAACAGGATGCAATAATCAGGGAAAAGCGTTACTGCCATAAAAGAGTACCATGTTTTATACACGTTTTTAAACTCAATACCGATTGGTTTTTTGACGGCTGGTACATTATGATTATAACAATTCACGGTAAATGGTATCTTAACTGGAAAGAGGTTTACAGGCAGCATAAAGAATTTTTACCTAGAATAAAACAGCATTTGAATTTCGGTCTGCTGCCCTTCACCGATGACGAAATATGGTTCGCAGAGTTTTGTAAGACTTATCCAATGAGACCAAAAGGCATACAAAAACCTAGAGGAAAATATTTAACCCACTGCGTTATTGACAGTTGGAATAATCTAATTGAAATAGAAATTTAATTAAGGAGTACATAAATGAGAGCGGAAAAATATACAGATTACAAAGTTCATTTTAAGGGAACAGTTACCGTTACCGTTAAAGGTTGTTACTCTGAAGAAAACGAAAAGAAAGCTATAAAAGAGGCGTTTTTTCAAATGAACGGAGATAAAAATTATGTTGATGACATCGAATATAACGAATATGGGGAAATTGACGATGAAGGAGAGCAATTATGAGAGAACATATCTATCGTGGAAAGCGAATTGATAACGGCGAGTGGGTAGAGGGTGATTTTATGTCCTGTATTAGCTGTATATGCACAGGGTTGGACGAAGATGGTGATTTTAATAGTTGTTGTGTTGATATCGATCCCAACACCGTTGGCGAATTCACAGGCTTACTCGATAAAAACAGCGTAAAGATTTTTGAAGGGGATATTTTTCATGATGAAGACAATTATATTGGCATCGTTGAATTCAATAAAGGTCGTTTTGTTGGTGATGTAGATGGCAGAACATATTACAGTGAATTATATTTAGATGCGGGAAAATCGGTAGTAATCGGCAATATCCATGACAACCCTGAATTATTGGAGGCGAAATGAAATATAACGTATGCGTTAAAGGTGTAGCGTTCAAAGATTATGAAATAAAGGCAGAGAATAAAAGCGAAGCAGAGAGTGAAGCTATTCAATTGATTCAAGAAGAATATGGATTTTTTACATTTGATTCTATAACAGCAGACGCAGAGGAGGTAAAATAATGGTAAAAGTAGGTCAAGTCTGGAAAGACAACGATAAAAGAATAGATATTTACGGCGAGAGATTCGTAACAGTTCTTGAAGTAAATGAGACATTTGCAATATGTAACAGCGAACGAAATAAGCGTATAAGAAAAGTCAGAATCAAGCTGTCAAGGTTTAAACCTAATAGTACAGGTTATGTTCTTATACAGGAGGCAAAATGAAACCTATACCATGTAGGCATTGTGGAGAGAATCCTAAAATAACAAAGCCCGGTTATTATTACGAGATTTTTTGTTTAAGTTGTAATATTTCCAACGGATTTACAGAACCAACTAGATATAGAGCAATTAAAGAATGGAATGAATGGCATAGTAATCCTAATGATTATCTCGACAAATTAAAACTAATCAATGTTAGCCCGAAGGCGACACCAACAAGAAAAAGGGGGAGTAAGTGATTAAAAAGATAGGAACTAAAAGCCCAGCTATATATTGCGATAATTGCAAAAAAAACTATAGGAGAAAATATAGTATATTAGTTTTCCACGAAGCAAGAGATAAAGGATGGTATATTGAGCCTTATAAAAATAATTGGATTACAATTTGTCCGACATGTGTGTCTAAAATTATAAAAGAGTTTTTGATAATAGAAAGTAAGCTCAATGTAATAGAAAAAATTGAACGTCAGATATATATCAAATAAAAAGAATAATACAAGGAGAAAAAATGATTAAAATGTATGGAATATTTGCCAAACCAATTGGCAGATTTTATTGTGAAAGCTGTAAAACAGAATTTAATTTTAAAGATGATAACACGATTCATTGGGATGATGGTGAATACTGCCCTATATGCGGTAATGACGATCTTGATAAATTACTAATCGAACTCCCTGACTTTGAAACTCCCTCGCAATACGAAAAACGCACAGGGAAGAAGTGGAACGGCGCGGTGTGGGTTAAGTTTAAAAGTGAAGGTTGGCGACCTGCGTCAGTAAGAGGAAATTGGTATGATGTTCCAGTAGTCTGCGCCGCCTCACCCGAACCGCCACCTGATGATTATGTGCCGGAGGAGGAAGCATGAAAATAATAAATTGGTTTTATCGTTTGATTTTTAAGTTATTAAATAGATCGTGTAAAAATTGTATCCACTCAACATTTGAGATAGGCAAGCCTGCAAGTTATTTGTGTCGTAAAGATGATAAATAAATAAAATTAGAATGGTGTTGTAAGGAATGGAGGTCAATGCTATGAGCGCAACATATAAATTAGAAGAAACACCGCAGTCGTGTAGGGAATGTGAATTACATGTTCAAACGAAGTACAGAGATTTACATGGATACAATCGCCACGAATGTATAAAGCTCAAAAGAGATATACGCGAGTACGAAACTACCCGACACCCCGACTGTCCGCTTAAAATAACAGAAGATAATCTGCGGTGGCAGGGAAACGGGACAGAAACTATTGGCTATTATATAACCTGTCCTATATGTAAAAAAGAACCACATGGCAATTGGGATAAAGAAGAATTATCCGATGATGATTTTCCGAATTTCTGTCCTCATTGCGGTATAAAACTTTTACCGCCTGAAAATAAGGAGTAATCATGAAAGTAATAATAAATAACACTATCTATTGGAACGTTGTATCAATAAAAGATTATCAATCTAAAAATCTGTCGATTATGTTGCTACTTTCAAGCGGTGAAAATATATCGATACCATTTAATGATAATGACGTTATAACTTGTACATTGGAGGTTGAAAATGTTAACAGAAATTGACAAAGATTTTTATTGTAGTGCGACTTGTTATGATAAAAACGGCATAGTAGCAAAATGTGTAACTGAAAACGGGCTTAAAAAATGTGTTGGTGAATGTGAAAATTTTCGCCGCAAATATCCAACGCCGGAACAGTTTAAAGAAGAGTACGGCGAGGAATGGACTGGCGCAGTTTATTACATTGATGGAGATGATCCTAATGATACATGGGAATTAGATTGTATTGAAAACGCAATTGAAGATGAGCGTTGTTATATCGTCTGCGCCTGTACTCCCTTTGGTATACCTCCGAAGGAATGGAGACCGAAATGATAGAATTAAAACCTTGTCCGTTTTGTGGCGATACAGCATACCTAGCAACGAATACTGATGGCTTCGGTCGTGATATATCATTTTATGTTAGGTGTGAAAAATCAGGGCATACACTTACTGCTGATAAGTACGACACCGAAGAAATAGCAACCGAAGCATGGAATAAAAGGAGCGGAGAATGAAGAAAGCTAATCCTTTACCACTAATTTTAAAATGCGACTGCGGATACGAAGGTGAGTTTGATAATACAACCGCGCCAATGAGAGCTGGAGGCAGTGATAGAGGCGAGTTTTTACCTTTTCTTCACTGGAAAGATTATCCTGCGTTTAAATGTCCTAAATGTGACAAAGTGCGATTTAGTGATCGTGTTGAAGAACACCTTGCTATAAGCAAATTATCTATATCTAGCGTTGCTAGTTAAATATTAATATTGGAGGGTAGAGAGATGATAAAAAGATTAACAGTCTTATTTCAAGGACATAGTGCGCCTGTGTTTGAAATTGGTGTTGGAGATGTCAGGAAGTGCAATGAGGTATCCGATGAACCAAACGCTTAAAGAACTGTTAAAACCGCCTTTTAGAGCTGCTGATAATGATTTTATCGTTGACAGTACAGACAGAGTTATTTTAACAGCGTCAATAAACTTAAATCGTCAATGGGTTAAAAGCCCTTACGATCCAGAGAAAAATGTCAGTTGTTTTTACTCAAAAGATATTCAAAACATTATAGAGTTTGTAGCCGCTACTATGAATGAAAAATGGGAATGTGAAATAAACAAACCCGATCACCAAATTATTACCACTGACGAAGAGGCTTGCCCTATTTGTTCCGAGTCCGATAAACGCCGGTGTAATTGCGAAGAGAAATACGGAAACCAAAAAAAGCCTACATGGATTGAAAGCGTTGATTTTTATACCTGTTCAGAATGTGAATACGATGTTCGTAAATATGGCGATGGCGGAAACTTGCAAGCCGCCACATTTAACTACTGCCCTAATTGCGGTCAGGCGTTAAATCAGCCGGAGAGGAAATAAAAATGTTTGAAAAATCGCAATATAAAATCCAGTTAGAAAATGATGGTAGAATTAGCTTTTATTGTCAGGATAGCCGTCTTATATCCGAATATGTACCTGATGAATATAAAGACTTTGCGTATAAGCACATAACACCAGAACAGTTTGTAGATATATTAGAAAAAATGACAGCGGCATATTGGCAAAAAGGCGTGAACGATGGCAGAGACGAGGTGGTAGCCATGTTGAACAACCTGAAAGAAAAAGAACAAAAAATCCTTGCCCGTGATTTTAATGGTGAGAAGTGGTGGTGAGCAATGGGCAGAAAAGCAAAGCCAGGAATTAAAACGCCTTTTGCGGAACGTATATTAGCCTGTATGAATCTCATGGGCTTATCGAGAAAGGAATTAGCGAAAAAGGCGGGTATTGATGAAAGCACATTAAATTCATGGTTTAAAGCTGAAAGGAAAGTGCCGAATGCGGTGAACGCTGTCGCAGTTGCAACGGTATTAAATACAAGCGTTGAATATCTAATTACAGGAGAGGAAAGATGACAAGAACATTTTATAATTTGAAAAATATAAGAGATGGATTAAGAGAAAGGATCGGTATGCTGGTTATTTCACAGCCGGAAAAGGCGGGTAAAATTGCTGAATTGGCAAACAGAATAGAAGTTGAATATAGCCAAAATTTCATGGATTATCTGCCTGACAATGTAGCAAGCCATGATTTTGAACGTCTTAAAAAAAGCATAAAAGGGGCAGAAAAGATGTTTGATGATTTCGATGCCTTAAATAAATTAACAGGATATTGAAAAGGAGTAATTATGCAGGTAAGAAGATTTAAGGAATTGATAAAAGCAAATTACATTGTGCAAAACAAAGACACATACCTTGCTGTCGGCTCTCCGTATGCGCATGACATTATTACAGTGGATGTTGATACGCTTAAAGTGAAAGCCATAACAGGCATAGGCAATTCTTCCGAGATTAATTTTATTGTCATGCAAATTGAAAATTTACCGCGCGAGGTTTTAGAAGAAATAATATCAAAAGACGATGTTATAGAAAATCCGCTGCCGGTATTCATGTGGAGAGACGGTAAAATTCATGAAACGCAGACCGAAGATTACAAATACCCGAATACAGACCATAAAGGCTATTTGCTTTATGATAACACAACCTTTAAGACAAAAGCGGAATGCGCTAAATCCTTAAGAAATAATATGAAATATTCCATTGCAGCAATCGAGCGGCGAGTTACTGAAGAGATAAACGGCTTGCAAACACTCTTAAAGTGGGTTAAAAAATATCGGAAAAGTGACGAATACCTGTCAGAAATCGAGGCAGGGAATGAGGTAGCCGAAAAGCCGCCGTTAAAAATTGACGGTCGCAGGTTATATTATCGCATTGGGCTGAATATAAAAGAGTGCCGGAAAGAGAGGAAGTTAAGACAAGAGGAATTAGCCCAATTGTTAAAAGTGGATCGGACAACATTATCAGGGTATGAGAGTGGCAAAGCAAGGGTGTCGCTTATTAAAATATATGAAATAGCCTACTACCTTAATAAAAAGGTTCATGATCTTCTTCCTGAAAGATTTTGGTTCGATGATGACGAAGATTAAAAATTCAGACGTCTGAATTTTCCGTTTGATCTATTGACGGATTACGGAATAGTACGCTATATTATATATCAGAAACCAGACAGCGCAATAGATCACTGGGAGGCGATCTGACTTAGCCATACCCAAAAAGGGCGTGTTTTATGCAAGAAAGCGCTGAGTCATTATCCTGTCTAATTGACAAAAAAATACAGGAAGGATTTACCGGCGGAATTAAACTGGGCTTCGAGTACGGCAGACCCGTGAACTGTTCGGAGTACAGTAATCCTGAATTTTCGCCGCCTCCTGTTCCATCTGACTTTAACCCACAAGAAGTATTAAAGAAAGCGTGTTTAAGCGATTATTACGGATCTCTCTACTTCGTTTTTGAAGCCGGAGCGATTACTCATTTTTCCTATATTCAAACATGGGCAGGGCAAAGCATAAAAACTCTCTTAGAAAAAAGCAGCACCCCAATGAAGGGTAAAGTAAGTGCAAGAGTGTCCTAATTGCGGTGTCGAATTAAGGTATATACCGGCAGCAAGGCGGGTCGCCGCCGAGCAGGGAATATATACAGTGGATGCGGAGTCAATAACCATTGTAAATGAACACGGACGGTTAGTTACAGGTTATCGGCAACATAAATGCGGAGAGGTCAATGGCGGTAAAACAACCGAAGTCGAAAACAAAGACAGCCACAGAAAAGAAACCGGCAATTAAGAAACCGCTGCCGAAGTCCAAAAAAGAGACGAAAGAGATCGCCCTGCCGGATAAGGTAGTAATAAGCGCTAAGGATTTGGGGCTTGAAGACCTTGATTTAACGGACAAAGAAATCAGATATGTTTATTTGTTTACGAACCCCGAATATACAGACACATTTCAGGTTAAAGCAAGAGCGGCGGTAAAAGCCGGGTATAAAGCCGAAACCGCGCGGATAACTGCCGTCCAGTTGCATGGAAAGCCCAAAGTGGCAGAGGCGATAAACCGCCTTCTTGAATATCATAGGAACGAAGTCAAAGAGGAATATGAGTTGATAATCCGGCGGCGCATGGCGCGGATAAGATATAACGTAGCAGACTATTACAAAAAGGTAACGATATTCGAGAAAAACCCGATTACGGAGAAACTTGAAGAAAAGGAAATAGAGGTATTAAAAGACATTTCCGAACTCACGCCCGAACAGTTATTGGCGGTTGACGGCGTAGATTATAAAGGGCAAGCAGGGCGCAAAGTGTTTCAATTCGCCGACAGAGAAAAATCCATGTCCGAAATGACGGCGATTTATAAAAGTCTGTACGGCGGTCCCGCCGGAGACGGTAACGATGACGGAGAGGCAACGATAGAACTTATAAGGGAACGCCTCACTATTAAGACAACAATTCGTAAGTCGAAAGATGAAATAAGTAATATAGCCGGTTTTATTCAGGACAGAGGGGGATCGATACTTGCCCAAGAACTTTAAAAACAAACATCCTAAACTTCCACAAATACCAGCATTAAGCGCAGAGTTAAAACGTATATACCGCATTATTTCAAAATTAATACTTAATTACGGCTTTAAAATTTATATTTACGATTCAAAAAGATCGCGCTCTTCCCGATATATTGAAGTACCTGTCAGTAAAGGAAAACGTATTATTTTTCGTATTTCTAATCACCCGCCTAAATATGTTAAAAAGTTTGATTATGATATTTACACCGATAACCCAAGAAATAACGCATGGAATTATATTGATTTATTACCCGTTCTTAAAAACAGATTAAAGACAGAAAAAAAAACCTTAACAAAACTTAACAAAAGGGTGTCGTATGAGTAATTCGGCTAAGGTTCAACATCTATTTACCCCTGAAATGCGTTTAAATTATGCGGATGCCTTTATAAGTTTAGACCAAAAGCCGATTGATCTTGATTTTTGGCAGCAGGATTTAATTAGAGACACCAGTAAATATTCCATAAATCTCAAGAGTCGGCGCGTAGGTTTTTCTTTAATATCCGCCTTGAAGGGAATAATAAAATCGCAGGATAAAGCCCGATATAAATATACAAGACAATTCGTATCATACAATTTTGATGACGCTAAAGAAAAAATAAATTATGCCAAAGAGTTTTATCATTCAATCCCGAAAGCACACCGAAAAAAATTATTAAGTGAAACCAGGACTAGCATGGAATGGCTGGACGCAGGCGGAAAAACCACAAGCCGGTTGATTTCCATTGCTTGCCGACCGCCGAGAGGTAAAGGCGGCGATATTGTATTTGACGAAATAGCGATATATCCGAGAAACAGGCAGAGAGTAATTTATACCGCCGGTCTGCCGGTTGTAGCGAGAGGCGGATGCGTTGAAATGGGAAGCACTCCGCTTGGCAAGTTGGGAATATTTTATGACATATACACTGATAAAAAGAAATATCCTGAATACGCGCGTTTTATGGTCCCATGGTGGTATGTTGGTGAGCTTTGTAAAGATGTTAAAGAGGCGGTAAAACTTGCCCCGAACATGAGTACAGAGGATCGTGTCGCAATATTCGGCAAAGAATCAATACAGACACAATTCCGCTCGATGTTCCTTGAAGATTTCCAACAGGAATTTGAATGTACGTTTATTGATTCCGCTTTAAGTTATATTCCGCTTGATCTGATATACAAAAACACACCCGGAATGAGAGAGGGAGATCGGGAATATGACACCGAAGACCTAGAAGAAGAAAAAGACATCGAGGTTAAAGTATTTAAAGACGCTGATTCTCTTTTATTGGGATATAAACCTGAATTGCATGGCAGGTTGTTTATTGGTTATGATGTAGCCCGATTCAGGGATGCCGCTGTTATTTTCGTTATCGGCGAACTGCCAAACGGCAAGAGAATAAGCGTAGCGGAAATAGAAATGGTCAGTAAAGAATATGAATATCAGCTTGATCAATTCAGAAAAATAATGAGTTCGCCGCTTCCAGTGGTAAGGGCTTGTCTTGACAGTACAGGGATAGGCGATCCGCTGCGTGAAACCTTACAGAAACAATATGGAGACGCAAAAGTCGAAGGCGTTAAGTTTGACGTTGTATCAAAAGAGGAAATGGCAATCAATGTGAAAACCGGACTTGAAAAAGAGATGTTCCTATTACAGAACGATACAAAGTTTCATAGGCAGATACATTCAATTAAGCGGACACCGATTTCCGGCGGCGCATTCCGCTATGACAGCGAAAGAGACGAAGACGGACACGCCGACAGTTTTTGGGCTTGGGCGCTTGCTGACAGGGCTGTCATAAAGGGCGAAAACGCCGGAAACTTTTATTCCGCATACTCTAGTAAAAAGAATGGAACTGTTGTACAATCAGAGCATAAACAAGCAACCAACGGCACGAACGCTCCTACTCTGACAAGGGGGCGCGGAAAATCTTTACATTCTGTGTTAAGAGGGGTGGATCGTGCTTATAAACCCAAGTAATGGAATAAGCCCAATTAATCTAAAAAGAGAATTGGCAAGATCGTACCGACACAATTATCCTGCTGTTTATATGAGGGATGCCGGAAATATGAACGGTGTCCAGTCCGCTTTTTTTGATCCGCTAAAACAAATACAAAACAGGTACGGCGGTTTAAGAACGGTAGACCGATATTACAACCGGTCAATAAACTGTCAAACCTTGCGGCGTGTTTCAAGCAAGGCATGGATTATAAATTCCTGTATCGGAAACACAATAAGAAAAATAGAACCGTTTTTGAAGCCGTCTACTGACAGAAATATCAGAGGCTTTGTCATATTAAAACGAGGCGAAGACATAACAAGAGCAAGCGGAAAACAATCAAAAGAGCGTGAGGCAATAGAAAAGTTTTTACTTCATACAGGCTTTGACGAAGACATAGATCGTGATGATAGTTTTATTAAATACTGTACAAAAATAATTCGTGATTTATTAGAGATAGATCAAATTGCTACGGAAATACAATATACAAGAGCAAAAAAACCATGCGCTTATTGGGCTGTTGACGCTGCGACAATAGAGAGAGTTTTACCCGGTCAAGATAACCCTGACAATTTTAGATATGCGCAAATTATTGATAACATACCTTATGCGTGGTATACAAAAAACGAACTTATATTTGACTTTCAAAATCCCCGAACCGATATAGATTATTCTTTTTACGGTTATTCCTATGTCGAGCAAGCCATAGATTTAATTACAAGCGTGATAAATACATTTGCTTATAACGCCGGATTTTTTACAGAGAATAAACTGCCAAGAGGTATGCTTTTAATTGACGGAGACGCAGATCAGGAAACCGTAGAAATGATGGAAGACTATATCTGCGATATTATGAGCGGCAACCCTTCTTCGCAATGGCGGATTCCGATTATTCCTTCAGGATTAAAAGACGGCGGCGGTATTAAATGGCAGCAACTTGGCGGAACAAATAAAGAAATGGAATTTCAAAATTGGTTGGAGTTCCTTACTTCCGGCGTTTTATCGTTATTCGGTACAACGATGGACGATATAGGCTTACAATTACAAAAGTCTATGCCGATGGTAGAACGTGATGCGAAGCCGAAAATCGAAGCCGGAAAATCCGCAATATTAAGTCATACCCTTACATTCCTTCAGGCATATTTGAATAAAATAATCGAAAAAGTGAATCCGCAGTTTGAACTTGAATTTGTCGGCTATGAGAGAGACGATCCGCAGCAAATATTGGATTTGGATAAGGGCGAGGTTGATTCTTACAAGACGCTTAATGAAAAGCGAAAAGAAAAAGGTTTGCCGGCGTTAGAGCATGATTGGGCGGATATTCCAATGTCTCCGCAAGCTGTTCAATTATTCCAGTCAGGGCAGGGAGGCGGCATGATGGACGATTCCGGTAATATGGACGGATTCGGCGATATGGCAGAAGACGGAGCGGATGCGCCGGATAACGAAGGCAGCGAGGAATGGGACGCAATCGAGGAAAATAACGGCAGCGGAGAGCAGGAACAGAAAACGGAAAAATCCCTAAACAGGGAAAAAACTATAAGGATAGTGATATGAGATACGCATATTTTTATAATATAAGAGTTGTTAATCCAATAAATACTAATATATTTCATTTTTATCAAGGGGTTATAAATTTAAATATAAAAATTGATAACGGTGATCGATTTATAGAATTTGTTGATTTATATGTAGATAGTATAAAAAGTGAAATTGAAGAAAAGTACCATTTTAACATTACCAGAGAAAACATAACGGTAAAAGCATTATCGTTCTTACATGAGGTTGAACAATGAAAAAAATTATTATCCTTTTAGTCGCTATTCTTTTAATCGGTTGTGAACCAGAGTTATTATATAGGGTTGTAATTACTGACAGCGCAGGAACTGTAATATTTGACGAAACAAACAGAAAACTTAATTACAATATTAGCATGAAGGGTAAAATGTCTCATATAACGATTTGGGATTATAACGGTTATAACTATAAAGAATTATTCTCAATAAGTAGCGAGGGATTAACCGTTACTAAAACCAGATTAGGAGAAATAAAAGATGACAAAAACAATTAAAGAATGGGCAATCATTGACGGAATTGAAATATTAGACCCTGACGGCTTCGACAGGAACGATCCGAATTTATATGAAAAACAGTTTACTTATGAGGAATATCAAAAAGGACTGATAAAAAGCACAATACAAAGCACAAAAAAAATATTTAAGCCGTTAAAAATCGCCATTGATTTTGACGGAACTTGCGTAACACATGAATACCCGAATATCGGTAAAGACATAGGCGCAGTACCCGTATTGAAAAAGTTAATTGCCGAAGGGCATAAACTTATATTAAACACAATGCGCTGCGGTCCCGAACTGGAAGCCGCAGAAAATTGGTTTAAGGAAAATGATATTCCGCTTTATGGCGTTAATGAAGACCCCGGACAAAAGGAATGGACACAATCACCGAAAGTATACGCCAATTTATATATTGATGATGCCGCTCTTGGGTGTCCGTTATATATGGACTTTGATACCATGAAACCCCATGTGGATTGGCAAAGTATCGAAGAATATTTAAGAGAGGGTTTATTAATATCAGCCAATGCTCCATATAAAGGACATTTAAGAATAGGGCTTACAAAAATTGAGCAACTTGATGAATTTGAAAATTATTTTACAAAAGAATATGAATGGAGAAATCAAAGTCCTGACGGAGTGTCTATGTGTAGGACTTGTAAAAATAGCTGTATAGACTTTACAGATGAAGAGCGTGAAAACTTTATAGACTTACCCGGAGATAGAGAATTTGTAAAGTGCCTTTGTGCTAGTGAAAAGACAGAAGAATCAGTGTTTACAGATGTAAGCGGATATTGCAGATTATTTGAAAAAAAGGAGACAAAATAATTATGAGTGATAGATACAACAGCCTAACGGTTGCGCTAGAGCATGATATAAAAGACGAAGATGCAAAACAAATTATTGACGCTATAAAATGTTTCCGCAATGTATTAAGCGTTACGCCTAAAATTGTTAGTCATAGTGATTATGTCGCCGAAGAAAGAGCAAGATCATATTTTATTGACAGGATAAACGAAGCATTACAGGAACAAAAAACAGAATGAACATAAATCTTTCCGTTATCAATATCACACCCCAAAACAGGCGCTTAAAGATGATGAAGGCAGTCCGCGCATTATCGCAGCAACTGGGAGTGCCGGTATCGGTAGCAGGAAGGCAGAAACATAATCACGGTCCCGAACCTTTTTTATTCAAGGCGCAGGAAGAGTTAAATTATTTATGGTATAACCGATTTTCAACTATCCTGAAAGAAACTTACTCATTTCTCGCCGCTTATTTTGGATTGCCTGAAATAACGATAATATCAAAAGCCGATCCCTTAGTTCATAAGGGCAAAATACTTTACAGCCCCGAAACCGGTCAGCCGATTAAAAAAGGCGATTGGGATAGGTTTGTAGAAACTCTTGAAAAGTACCTAAATAAAAAATTAAAAGACACTGACAAAAAAATCATATTGGACGGCAAGGCGCTAAACCGCATATTAAACCGTATGCTGAAATATAACACACTGGAAGCCGTAACGGAATTAAGACTTGACGATGTTAAATATCGAGGTAAAACACTGGATTGGATAAGCGATTCAGTAAAGAATATGCAAAATACTTTCGGCGAACAATTAAGCCGATCCGAAGCCGCAAGAATACAAGTATTACAGCAATCGGCAGCGCAGAAAATAACAAAGACAACCGCCGCAATGAAAGCGGATATACAGCAAATACTCATTGATGGTGTAAAAAGTTATAAGAGTAAGGGAGAAATATCACAATCCCTATTCGACCGCATGACCGGCGCAAATAGGGACTTTCAAAGAATAGCCGATACCGAAATACAAAACGCTTCTAACAATTCATATTTACTTGACGAAGTTCAAAACGCAGAACCGGGAGAAAAGATTTATTTTCAGCGAGTAGAGATTATAGACGGTAACACCTGCCCCTTCTGTAAAAAGATGCATGGCGTTATTGTTCTATGGAGTGATCACCCATTGCCGTCTGATAAGATAGATGATCCGATTGCCGATTTTGCGATATGGGACGGCAAAGACTGGGACGGTAAAAAAGATTTTATTGCAAACGGCGTATTTCACCCTTATTGCAGAGGAATATGGATGCGCCATAACGGTACTGTTGACGCTCTTGTAGCGCATACAAAAAATCAATCAGAATTGTTTGATAGAGCGGTTACGCAAGCCAAAACCGAATATCAAAATAAAGGGATAAAAAGCCCTAATGATCAAACGCCCGGATTCATTAAGCGGATAAATGATATATACGATGTTATAGGCGGCGAAGATAAACCCGGCGGAGCAAAAAAATTCTTAAACACCCCGAAAACCAAAACGCCCGAAACCGCCGAAAGAACAGGCGGAAATTATCGTTACGGTCCCAACACCGGCAATTCAATGGACAGGAAAATATACGGAGAGGCGTTTAATGAGGTTAAAAGAGAGTTTGAGAAACAAGGCATAGAATATCCTACCGGCAAAACTCCGGGATTCAGGGATAGAGTTCAAGAAGTGTACGAAGAGATGATCGGCGAATTATTCGATGACACGCAAAAAAGCCTTACATTCAGCGGACATAAATTACAAGACAGGTACAGATTTGCCGGACTGGATATTTCCGTAGAAAACAAAAAAGACAGTACACGCAGCGGAACAGACAAAGACGGTCATAAGTGGTCAATTAAAATGCACTATGATTATGGTTATATTCGAGGCAGTGTCGGCGTTGACAAGGATCATGTAGACGTTTATATCGGCAGTAATGAGAACGCTCCCAATGTGTATATCGTTCATCAGAACGATCCCACTACCGGCAGATATGACGAAGACAAGGTTATGCTTGGCTTTAATTCTCTCAAAGAAGCGGAAAAAGCCTATTTGAAACAGTATGACAGACCGGGATTTTTAGGCAGGGTTGATACAATGCCGATTGCGGAATTCAAGGAAAAAGTTTTATCAAAAGAATATCGAGGTAAAGTAATTAAATCTATATCCGCAAGGGTATTTGAAACATTAAGAGGTATAATATGAATAAGCAGGTTGATTTTGTTTTAGATGTTCGAGGAATGGGCAGTAAGAATATTGTGATTGACGAACACACTATTTTTCCCGATTTGATTAAATCTTTCGGCGAATCTTCCGATGACTGGGACGGAATAGAGAAAGCCCTTAATCATAAATATATCCGGCGCGTTCCAAAAAAGAGCGGTAAAGGCTATTGGTATATTTATGCGGAAACATTTAAAAAGCCGTTACAAGCCTTAAAACAGATTTTCGGATTACAGTCGAAAGTCATTGACGACACCTATTCAAAAAACAATATTCAAAAAGATTACGGCGCGGATAAAAAGACTTTTATGGCGCACGTTCTTGAATATCTATCAAATAAATTAAAATGGGATAATTTTTTCGGTAACAAGGAAAACAGCGAAATCCATAAGACACCCCGAAAATCACCGCCTACAGACAGCGGCAAGGGCAAGAAACCTGTTGACAAGACAGCAAAAAAGAACGATAATAAAATTACAGTCAACAGAAGCCTGATGCGTAAAATATGGGGAATATATAACGGACAGGAGGCAAACAATGAAGGAACAACCGGCGATAGAATTGGTGTTACAGGAAGACAAGTTTCCCAACATACTACAACGGTACAGCCCGGACAAAATCAAGGAAATGGCGGCAAAAATGGCAGTGAAACAGTACAAGGAACGCCCGATAACAGCGGCGATGATGTACAGTTGCCTAGTGAACTTGGAGAGCGATCTGGCAGGTCAATTCGCCTAACCAAAAAAGAAACCTTAAAAATCAGAGAGAAATGTTTAGAACTTCTCAAAAATAAATCAGATAATGAAATGACAGAGGCGGATAAAGAATTACTCCGCCAATATGAAGGCTCCGGCGGTCTTGGCGAAGAAAACGCTACAACGCATGGAACGCTTTACGAATACTACACACCCCGAAATGTAATATCAAAAGTTTGGCAATTAGTAGACAAATATATGCCCGGCGCAAAATCAGTTCTTGAACCGTCGGCTGGTACCGGACGCTTCGCCGAAAACAGACCGATGGATCGATTCACGCTTAACGAATTCGATGTAATATCTTCACGAATTGCCGGTATATTAAACCCCGAAGCTGAAAACAAACAGGGCGCTTTTCAGGCAATGTTTAAGCCCGGTAAGCCATACGCCGGCAGAAAATACGATGTTGTAATCGGCAATCCGCCTTATGGCGATTATGAAGGCGTATGGAAGGGCAAGGGCGAAGGCGAAGATCATAAAAAGTATGACGAATATTTTATTGACAGGGGGCTTGATACGCTACGAGAGGGCGGAATAATGGCGTTTGTAGTGCCTTCCGGTTTTCTCCGCAGCGGAAACGATAAAATCAAAAAGAAAATCGCCGCTAAGGGTAAACTGCTCGAAGCGTGGCGGTTACCCAACGGCACATTCAACACAACCGGCGTAGGTACTGACATAATAATTATCCGAAAAGAAAAGGGCGATCCCGCCGAATTATCCGATAACGCCTATTTTCAAAATAATCCCGACATGATTGTAGGAACGGAATCAACCCGGACAGGGCGATTCGGAACTGAAAAATATGTCGCTCTTGAACACGGCGTAACATTTGATGAAGCGATAGACGGCATAAACGCCGGTAAAATCGAGGCAACACCGACAGGGATAAAACCTGAAGAGCAGAGCGTACTCGATAATACAACTTTTTCAGTCGAGAAACCGAAAAGCGGGAAAAGCCGATCTGAAGCAATGAAAGGAAACCAAAACGCGCGAAAAGATTTTATTGATGACTTGAAAAACACGCTTGAAGGTGTAAAAATTACGGCAACCGATAAAGACGGTAATATTCACACAATCAGCAGAACAGGTGAAAACCTTTATCATGTCAATAAAACCGGCACGACAGAATCAACGGATTATTATATCGCCCTACAGGGAAACGGTTTATGGGTATGTAAAATCGGCGGAGAAAAAAGAGGTGAGTATAATTCAAAAGAGAAAGCCCAAGAGGCTATGCTCAATGCCATAGTAAACAAATATAGACTGCCGGAAACCGAAACAAGCACCGCCGAAAAACCCACCGGAAAAACACGTTCCGAAGCCATGATGGGTAACGATAACGCCGCCGGTCAGCGTACGGTCAATGTAGACACCGCAGCGCAATTTAACGCAAAGTATAACAAGAAAATCGATCCGAAAGACTTGCAGATATGGAAAACTATCGGTTGGGATTTTTCAATAAACACAAAACAACTCACACCCGATCAAGTTAAATACATGGAAAAAAGCGACAATTATGTAAAAGCCGTTGACGGTTTATGGTATCATGCTGTTAATTTCGCAAGCGGCGATATATACAATAAATTGGATCAACTCGAAATAGCTAAAGATTCATTATCCAAAAAAGAATACGAGAGGCAAAAAGCGCTTTTGTTATCAGCCTTGCCGAAGCCGTTATCTGTCATGGATATTGAAATCAATCCCTTACAGGATATTGCGGATAAGTTCATGGTCAAAGTACCTGAAAAAAGCAAATGGGGAGATGATACCGGCGAAGAGGTCGAAGTCAGTCTTAACAAAGCGTTTAGGGATTGGTTATGGAATACTCCGCAAGATCAATTAGCGTTAAATACAAATAAAAGGGATATTCTCGATTACATAGACAAAAAGAGCGTAAGAGCGGAAAGCAAAAGAGGCGCATCCGAAGACGATAAAAAAGCCGCCGCAATGGAAGCGGACAGAACGAGAACAAAACGGCGCGAAGACGGGGATCGTCTTTTTATGCAGTATGTCCGGGAACAATTAAAAGTCGAAGATCAAACGAGATTAGAAGACACATACAACAGGCAAAGCAGAGGTTTTGTATTGCCTGATATTGATAAAATACCGTTGTTCCTTGACGGTATTACAACACAATTCAAGGGTCAAGAGTTTATCGCAAACGAATCGCAAATAAGAGGCGCATCGCGTCTTGTAAATCAGGGTAACGGAATATTAGCGCTCGATGTTGGTGTTGGAAAGACCATATGTGGAATAATGGCAGCAATGAGCGCGATGCAAATGGGAAGCTGTAAAAAACCCATTATTACAGTTCCTAAAGCTGTTATTGATAACTGGGAATTCGAGATAAAAGAATTATTCCCAAATATCAAAATAAATAAAATTGGTAATTTTAGCGACATTGCGAAATGGAAAGATAAAAACGGCAAACTGAACATCGAAGACGGCAGTATATCACTTTGTACTTATGAGGGCTTGAAACAGATAGGATTTGAAGAAGGTACAATAAACAATGAATTAAAAGAGATATTCAAAGAAGCCCTGAAAGTCATGGAAGATGAAGGCGGAAATAGTAAAGGCAAAAAGGGGAAGCGTAACGAGGCGAAAGAAGAAGAATCAATAATGACAATGGTTGGCAAGGCATCACGAACAGGCGATAACAGTATAAACTGGGAAGATACAGGGTTTGACTATATCGTGGCAGATGAAGCGCATAATTTCCGCAATTCGTTCAAAAAGCCGAGAACAAAAAAATCTGGCGATGCTGACGAATTCAAGGATATTCCCTGCGGTGGTAAACCCGCTATCGGTGCGCTTAAATTATTCGCAATAGCGCAAATGATACAGGAAAAAAACAATGGGCGGAATGTTTGTTTATTGACCGCTACACCGTTTCAAAATTCGCCTGTTGAAATATACAATATGCTCTCACTGGTTGCGCGTAAAGAATTAGAGAAAATGGGAATAATCAATTTTAATGAATTCTTGGCGCAGTTTGCGGAATTAAAACCCGAACTTGCTCCCGATTATAAGAACGATATTAAGCAGAAAAACGTAATGAAAGGATTTAAGAATCTTCAGGCATTACAGGGACTGCTTAACCGTTACATTATGAAAGTTGACGGCGAAGACGCGGGAATTATCAGACCGGATAAAGAAGACCGCCATATATACCTGAACATGACGCCGGAACAAAGAGACATAACGGAAAAAATCAGGGCTTACATGGAAGCGGGACCGGATATGAAAGAAGACCCCGGCGCAACCCTGCGCTGCATAATGAAATTAAAACAAGCGGCGTTATCTCCTGTCTTAGTTGACGGATTTGAATTTAAAGACAAACTTGCGGCGAAAAAAGCAGGGATAAAAGAGCGAATAATTACAGTCAAGGGCAATGATTTTGTTACAGATAGTCCAAAAATGAAATTCACAGCGGACGCTGTAGCAAAGTTTAATAAAGCGCATCCTGACATCGGGCAGATTGTTTATGTTCCGCAGGGAATAAATAATTACGAATCAATGAGAAATTATTTAATATCACAGGGAGTTCCGGCAGACGCAATTACTTTTATGGCTCCACCGCCCGATGGCGCAAAAAACAGAAGCCTGTTTTTAACAGGCGACACAGACGCTAGCAATGAATTAAAAGAAGTCCGAAAAGCCCGGTTTAATGATTCGAAAGATATATGTAAAATTATTATCGCTGGTGATACGATTCTTGAAGGTGTCAATCTTAACGGAAATACGGCGCAGACAATAGTTACCGATCTGCCGTGGAATAATACGGATTTAGATCAACTTGCAGGGCGTTCACACCGGCAGGGCAACGCGCAAGGCATGGTCAATATTACAATCCCATTAATGAATGACAGCGTTGATTCTTTCATGTATCAGAAACACGATGAAAAAAAATCAAGGCTTGATACATTATGGAACTCAAAAAGTAACAAAATGGAAATATCAGCCATAAGCGCCGAAGAGTTGAAATTCCTTTTAATCAAAGATCCGAAGAAAAGAGCGGATATGATTATTAAGGAAAAAACCGCCGAAATGGAACAATCGAAAAAAATATCCGAAGCGAACAGTAACAAGATCATAAGCGCACTGACAGAGCGTAAAGAGCATACAGACGATATGAGGCGCAGTCAAAAAGAAATTGACGCAAGGCGCAAAGAGATCGAAAAGTTTACCAAAATGACAGACGAAGAGATTATCAAAGAACATGAGATTGATTTTAACGAGCGTTGGAGCCGGACAATTTACACCGAATATGGCAATGTAAGCGGCAGCAATATAAAAGAATTAAGGGACAATTACTTAAAAGCCGTAAAAGACAGAATCGCCGATGAACAGAAAACAATAAACCGTTGCAAAGGCAAAGTTGAAACTATTAACAATTCATTAAAGCGTTACGGCGTTCAAAATCCCGAAGACGAAGGCGAAGCTGAAGCCGTAAGTAAAAAATTATCCCAAGAAGCCCTGCGGTATAAAGAGCGAATCGAGACGATAAAAAACAGTAAAGAGGATTTTATCAAAGAGGCGGAGAGGCAGATAAAAGCGGATTCAAGGCAGGGAATGGCGGTATCGGCAGCGGTTAATGAGATTGATAAAATCGTAAATGAAAGCCTTATACCAATGAAAGATGTCAGAGCGCGTAAAGAAGCCGAGATGAAAGCAATGGGAAAATCGCAAATAATCTTTTTACTTGACAGACAATTCACAATAAAGAGGGAAGCTGTATGAACCTGTTGTTTTTCTTAAAATCCAATAACGGTGTCGATAAAAGACTTCAGGAATTAAAAAAGAAAATTATCGCACACCTGCAAGAAGAAGATACCCTTGAAAAAAGCATTGTCTCAATTCTCGAAAAGGGCGGCATGGCAACCGGCACAATCCGGGAATGGAAGGGTAAAAAATACATTAAAGGCGCGGACGGTAAATGGCGAAGGCATTACAACAAAGAGAGCCGAGGCGCGAAAATATCAATAAAAAACCTGATAAAAAAAGTCGAAGCTATTAACTCCGCCGAAGGGCTTATGAAACTCATATTATTACACAGAGACCGATTTTGCGATAATAACGGTAGTCCGATTCCGCTTGTGCAGGAATTGAGCCGTTATATTTCGGAACGGCAGGGGAAATTAAACCCCGAACCAAAGCCGAAGAAAGATAGAGCGGTTGCGGCTAAAACACCTGACAAACAAATATTGTCCGATGCGCAAAAAGAACAGCTAAAAAATAAATTTGAAAGCATGGCTGTTGAAATGGAGAAATATGAATTTACTGAAGATAATTATAAAAAATTATTTCCAAATGGAAAAATAAACACACCTATTGGCGAGGTAAAACTTGGCGAGCATCAATTTGATAAATTGAAAGCCAAAGAACGTACAGAACTTCTAGGTGCTATTAAGCAAACTTTAGAAGATCCTATTACCATCTTTGCATCAGGTGATACTGAAATATATGCAAAGTCTTTTATTGAGAATCAAGAAACAAAAGCTGTTATTTCTGTGGTCATAGAAAAAGAAGGAAAAAAAATATCAATCTCAACACACCGTAGAGGTTTAAATAATGTAATAAATAAAATAAAAGAGGGTAATATCCTCTATGAAAAGAATATTACCCTTACAAGTGGTCATGCCCACGCTTCAAAGAAGCAGGATAACGCCTCTGCCGAGACAACCCCGAACATGGACTCCGGTGGCGGCAGCCTAAAGACGGGAGATCAAAACCACCCTCATACAATATCGCCTAAAATTGATGAAAAGTCAAGGGAAAAATCCGAAGAGGAAAAACACCGCAACCGCAGCGAAGGCATGAAGGGAAACAAGAACGCTTATAAAGGCGGTTCAAAAGACGATATAAAAGCGAGTAAGCAGGTTAAGACCGAACAGGAAAATGGGAAAAAAGCGAGAAAAAAAGCAGGGATGCCGCCTACAGGAATATTTGAAAGAACATCGGCAATGGAAGATTCCACATGGAATCCTAACAGCGCAGATTACCGCTACAGAGATACAGGTTATATCGCAGGAAGCCGCAAAGAATTGGCGGTCAGTCAAATACGGTCAAGGGCGAAAGCCGGTGAGCATATTTTAACAACCGAAATAGATTGGCAAGCCATAGAAGAAAATCCGAGACAAGCAAAACAACTTATAACTAAATCAAATATTTTCGGTAAAGTGGACTGGGACGGATTAAAAGAAAACGGAATGTCCGGCAGTGCTGCTTTTTTGGTCGATAGAGTTTACGCTTCAGTGGGCGCAGAACCGGCAGAGGATAACGCCGAAAGCCGACATAATTATTCTATCGCTATTGACGGTTTAAGGGCGCGTCTTGAATTATGTAAAACAGTTGACGAAGTAACATCAACAATAAAAGAGATCAAGGCGGAAATGAACGGCGATTTTATCGCGGCAAGAGAAACGCCTGAAGTTTTAGAATTGTCAAAACAGTTAAACGAATTATATCAACAGAGGCAAGCATTAATAACCGAAGAAGGTAAAATACTGGGTTGGCGGACGCAAATTGAAACCGAACTAGATAAAATAGCGGCTGATTTTTATAATCAAGAAGTCGATAAAATAAAAGCGAAAGACAAACGGAAAAAACATATTTCTGAATATGATTTTCCAGCAGAAGCCAAAGCAAAATACGAGAGACTTAAAGAAGAATCAAGGCAAGAAAAAATTGAAAGATTAAGGAAATTCAAAGAGGAACATAATTGGCTTGAAGATGAGGATTTCAGCGACAAAAACGGATCGGGTTGGAGACGGCGCGGTTATTTTTATAACGAAATTAAAGAACTTGAAGCGAAACGGAAAGAACTTTATGACAGAAAAGCGGCGGAAATTATTATCAGCAATCCATTACACTTGGCATGGACTTCCCTTGGTTCTAAGTTTCAAGGTGTATTAAATTACGGCACACGCAGAGGGTCAGAAACTTTTTATAGTCATGTTTCTGAAGCCCGAAGGGGAAAACATGATAACTGGGAATGGGCAGGTAAAGAAAGAGTTACAACCGGCGGAGGGCAAAAACGCAGGGTAGAATTCGAGTTAAAAGTCGCTTCAAAATTGGAACGTAAAGGCGGTAGACCAATAAAAGCAGAATCAACTCTTGAATTAAAAAATCTGTTTAATTTGAGAGATGTTCAATCCGGGAACTGGGTATTGAATGATCCTGAATCGGCAAAATTCCATGTCGATAATATAACATCGGCGCTTGCCGATCTTGGCGATATGACAGGCATATCTGACGATTTAATATCATTAAACGGCAGATTGGCTCTTGCCATCGGCGCGAGGGGTTCAGGAAACGCAGGGTGGAAAGGATCGGCAGCGGCGCATTATGAGCCTGTAGAGCGTGTTATAAATCTTACAAAAATGAGAGGCGGCGGAAATCTAGGGCATGAATGGTTCCACGCCTTTGACAATCTCTTAACAGACGCAATGACCGGCGGAAACACAAGCAAGTTTTTAACAGATCCGAACGCAAAATTAAACAGCAAACAGTTAAAACTTAAAAAATTAGCAGATGACATAAAAGTGAAAATTGAAGCTCCTGAATATGCCGGTAAATCTGATAATATAAAAAAATATTTAGCTTACGAATACGAACAGGCAAAAAAGAAAGCGGAAGCGGCAGGTGTCGTATTCCATGAAAAAGGCTCCGATGAAGATCATATCGAGAGAGTAAAAGCGGCATTTAATAACCTTGTTAAAACAATGGTCGAGGGCAATACACCTATTAAAACAAAAGTCCGTTACACGGAAAGCGATTATAATTCGGCGAAACGCAATTTTGGAGACAGGGCGGGACAGTTCGCTACAAGTATCAGAGACGCAGGAAGCCTTGATAATGCGCTCGAAATAATTTACAAAAGAGGTTTACCGCCGAGAAACCAAAAAGAATGGATTTTGATTACAACTGCATGGTATGACAAAAATCCCAACGGAAACGCCGTATCAATTAACAGCGGAGAGAAAGCGTCTTCATATAAAAAATGCGCCTTAGACTTGGACGGCGGAGGCAAGCCGTATTTTTCTTCAACCATTGAATTGGCAGCAAGAGCATTTTCGGCTTTTATTGACGATAAACTGCGTGAAAGTAACCGATTAAATGATTATTTAGCTTACGCAACCACAAACGAATTCTATAAAGATCCGTTATTCGGCGATCAATACCCATACCCCGAAGGTGAGGAAAGAGAGCGCATAAATACCGCAATGGAACAACTTTTCAGAGTTGTAAAAGAAACCGGCGCAATAAGGAAGGCTATTATGGCAGATTTTGTTTTAACGCTGGATAAATCCAGAAATGGGCTTGTACCGCAAAAAAAGCAGGTACAGCGAAATGGCAGAACTTATACAACAACTGTATGGGTTAATCCTAATGAAGAAAAACCAATGGATAAGAGACTTGAAAAAATATATGAAGAAGCGAAAAAGAGACTTGAAAGTAACGCAGAAAAGCGGAAAACAGAAGCTGAAGAAGTAATTGCAAACATGAGCGATAAAGAGCTTCGTTCTGAAATTGATCAGACAGGAAAGTTATATAGTAATTTAAAACAAACAAGAGAGTATTTAGTTGATATGAATGGCAATATAGACGAACAAAAAGCATTAAAACACGCTTATAATGAACATAGAGCAAAACTTATGAGTGAACAGCTTAAAGCTGAATATGAGAGAAGAAATACAGTCAGACTGCCTGCTACAGATGAAATGTTAAATAAAATAGAAAAAGAATATGATTTTAAATACGGCGAGATATATTCTGATAAATTAAAAAACCAAATTAGAGAGTTGGCTAAAAACGGCACATTAAAAATAAAGAAAACAAGACCACAAAAAGGGCAAGCCCCTTATGAGATAAACGGAAAAAAAGTAACCGATAGTGAATATTATTATGCAGAGGCGCTTCTTGTAGGGATTGAGAAAATCCAATTTGAAGCGAGTAAAAAAGGATCGGTTATGGAAAAATCCGACAACAAACTTGAAGTGTTCCGAAAGAAAATCCTTGATCATCTTGAAAGCGTAAATGACGATGACGATACTAAGGAATTGAAAAAATCCCTTATCGTAGCGGAAAGAACCGAAATAAAAAAGGCAGGGCGCGGACTTCCAGTAGGAACGATAAGAGACTGGAAGGGACAGAAATATATCAAAACAGCTAACGGAAAATGGAAGCCGAAATATGACAGCCATAATCGAGGCGCAAAAATGGCGGTATCGGCAATCAAAAAGAAAATAACCGCCGCCAAAGATGCACATGAGATGATGCAGATTATACTTGCCAACAGGGATAGATTTTCCGATAAAGACGGACACCCATTACCATTTGTGCAAGAGTTAAGCGAATTTGTGAGAAATGCACAAATAGAAAATGCCGGTAACAAGTTTGATGAAGACCAAAAAAAAGGTAAAGCCGCAGGTAAAGAATATAAAAAACTTGAACGAGAGGCAGAGCGAAATCGAAAAAACAGAGAAAAAGAAAAAATACAAGATAGTAAAAAGCAAATCGCAAACGAGCCTACCCGTGCTGATATATTGAAGATGGGTAAAAATGAATTGCAGAATATCGTGAAGGAGAAAAAACAAAGTGTTGAAATTATTAACTATGCGAGAAAAGAGTTAAATAACAGGGCTGTTCCTGTTGATGAAGATGGTGAATTTCTTGATGAAAAAATAAAAAAATACAGAGAAAAACCAGAGTATGCGTTCTTAAAAATTAAGAATAAATACATTGATGCCAAATCCGTAGAAGGAGACGAAGACGAAATTCAAGTAGGCAAAGATACCGTAGAAGGTAAATGGAAATTGGTCGAAGCCGATGCGCCTACCGCTTCCCATGACGAAAAGACTTTTAGTAAAACTCCGGGCTTTCCTGCTAACGCAGACGGATCGTCAATAAATGATCGTGATTATGAACATTTTGAGGCGAATAAAGAAGCGGTGTGGGATGCCGGAAACGATTATGACGGCAGGGCTTTACAGTTTGATAACCCTGTTGTGGTTACAACTGACGGTATAGTAATTTCAGGTAACAACCGCACAATGTCATCTAAAATCGCAGCAAAAAGAGGCACTGACAAAGCATACATTGAAGCGTTAAAGAAACGTGCTAAAAAGTTCGGGTTCTCTGAAAGCGATCTGTCAGGGTTTAAAAATCCAAGAGTAGTATTTGAGGTTGAACAAAAAGGCGATTATTCAACAGAACAATTTGCAAAGTTTAATGAGAAAGAAGGCAAAGAACAGGGACCGACAGAGAAAGCCGCCAAAGTATCAAAGATGATAAAAATGGATACTATCGAGGCGGTATCGGCAAAGATTGAAGAGTTTGAAACAATCGGCGAATTGTACCAAGATGTTAATGCGTCAAGGTCGATATTCAATATGTTTTTAGATGCCGGTTTAATCGGTAAAAATGAAACAGGGCGGTATTTTGAAAACGGCAATTTGACAGATGATGGAAAAACATTTATTGAAACCGCTCTACTGGGAACTGTTATCAATGAAGCGAACTTGCGCGGTTTTAATCGACCCGGCTGTAAAAGTATACGCTCTACGCTGTTAAGGGCTTTAATTCCTCTTGTAGAAAATAAGGGAATGACCGGCTATTCAATAAACGGCGAATTGAACAGCGCCGTAGATGTCGCTATGCAGGTAGCAATCAATAAAGACAAATTCAAGAGCGTTGAGGAATTCTCATTACAAAACAATATGTTTGAAAGCCTTGATCCTGTATCGGTCGAATTGGCAAAACGGATTGAAGGCGGTCAAAAAGCCTTCGCAGAGTTTATGAAGACAATGAACGGCGGCTTGAAAGTGGCTGCCAATGGCGAAGCTGATATATTCTTAGGCGGCGTAGAGAGCAGAGAGGATATTTTAGGGCGTATGTTGAACATAAAAGCCTTAAAAAAGGCTTTACAAGGGCTGTCATTCGTTGACGAAAAAAGCGGAGAGCGCTACTCTGTAGAAGAGGCGTTAGACAGGCTTTATGCCGGTGAAAAATTATCTATAGGCATGAATGGCAAGGAAAATGAGAGTATCAGGAAAGCCGTATCAGAGGTACTTGCGGAAATGAAAATAACCGCTTGACATATTATATATATAATTATAATATTCAGTATAACTGAATAAAATTGGTATGCACCGAAAAGGGCAGCCGGGAATCTCGATCAAGGTCGGGTTTCTTGGCTGCCCTTTTTTTTGTTTTTTCGGGGTTTTAATGAGAAAAGCGATTGAAAGAGAAAACGAATTTTATCTTAATCTCACGCTAAGAAAAGGAATCGGTGAACCTGATGCCGAAGGGAATTATATCTTTGAGGTCGAGGCAAGCAATGAGAATTTAGATTTACAGAAACAGGTTGTATTACAGAGAGCGTTATTAAACAGTAAAGATGATTTTTTGAATGTCGGTGTTATCAGTTATGATCACTTGCACAAGGGAAGGAACGCAGAAGGTCAAGCAACATCAGATCCGTCAATGATAATCGGTGAGCCGATTGAAGTCAGAGCGGAAGGCAAAAAAACAATAGTAAAAGGCAAGCTGTATCACACAAGCCCGAAAGCACAAGAAATAATCAATTTATTAAAAGCCGGATCGACACGGATTAAGGCAAGTGTCGGCGGTATATTCCCAAAAATAATTAAAGATGCAAAATCAGGCGTGGAAAAAATTACAAGTGTATTTTGGAATGATCTTGCTCTTACTCCTTCGCCGGTTAATCATACTGTTTCTGCTGTCCGTTTTGCGAAAAGTTTTGAACCTGAAGATTTTGTAAAAGCGCTTATGGCAGGTGAAGTTTCAACTAACAGCGCAGATTATAAAGACGGTCGCTCATTAATTCCTGAAGATTTAGGCGATAAAACTGTTGACGTAACAAAAGCAGGATTAAAAAAACTCATTCATTTAATGAACATAGGCAGCATTGATACAGAGATTGATGCTGTCGGCTACTTAATGGATCAAGGCTTCGATGAAGCCGGAGCGCGGACTGCCGTCCGCGAAATTATATTTCAAGGGGGGCAAACTACTATGGCTAAATCAAACGAAGGTCAAGGAAAGTTTACCAGTGCGGTTCAGTCTATCCTGAAGTCTATAACAGGCGGAAAGGGAGACGCGAAAAAAGACGAGGACGAGGATATCTTAGATGATGACGAACTCGAAATCAAAAGCGACGATAACGAAGAAAACGATGATGACGATGTTAAAAAATCAACAGTCAACGTAAACGTGCTTCTTACGTCTCTGTCAGAGGATCTTGCTGAAATCAGGAAGTCCGCTACAACAAAAATCGAGGATCTCGAAAAAGCCGTTGACGACATCGGCGTTGCGTTACAGGGTATCGCTGAAGCGGTCGCAATCATCGGCGGACAGCCCGCGCCTAAACAGTCTGTTATGGGCAAAAGCACAACGCAGACGGGCGGAGCCCAAAAGAGCGCAACCGGCGACAGACCGACACTTCAGGATTTTGAAGCGGCGCAGGAGGCGATTTCAAAAGCGTATCGCGCAGGAAGGATCGATCTCCACAAATCAACAAGACTTGAATCGGATTTACAAAAAGCAATGCGTAATCCGAATTTCAATCTTCGCCAAGAAGATTACGATTTCCTTGTTAAGGAAATGAAGACAGCCTAAAGGCAGTCCAAAAACCATTGGAGGTTAAAAATGGGATATTTTGATGGAGGCTCTTTAGGAGGAGCCACAACCGGGTCGAACGTAGCTGAAGCCCAACAGATCGAGGAACTTAACAAAGCCCTCACTGCCGGTTATGAAACAGACTCCGCCCTTATGGTCGGCGGTCGTACTCTTTTACCGGAAAATTTGGAAGCAACCATGATGAATGTAGTTGCTGCATTAAAAGAGGATTGCAAGATTCTCAATTCAGTCAAGAAAGTACCTGTTAAGAGTACCGTACACGAAATTAACCGCAGGACAAAATTCGGCGGTTATCGGTTTAATACGGTCGCAGAGCGTGGACGCTCTCTTGATACCGATCAGGCGCTTGAAAGAACTTTCTTTCCGCAGAAATACATACAGACACGCCGCTCTGTTACCAAGCAGATGGAAGTTGCCGACACACTCGAAGACGCATACACTTCCGAAAAACTTGCCGGAACAGAAGTCGCCTGTCAGTCAGCGGAATATTTGATCTTTCACGGTAACAGCGATATTATTCCGACAGAATTTGACGGATTTATTTCTGCAATCGAAAAATCAAAATCGCCGAATGTCTTAGACAAGCGCGGCAAATCACTCGGCGCAATAGGCGAAGGTCTGTTTGATGATGTCGCTCGCCAGTTGTGGGACAGAGGCGGATCGGTCAATAAAGCCATGTTCCCTTCGGTTCTCGCAAGAGACATCAAGGAATTGTTCAGGGATATGCTCCGTATGACAATGAAGGATAATACAGCATCCTTCGTGCAACTGCCGGACTATCCTACCGCAATCGGACCCACAATCAAATTTTCCGGCGAAGACGCGGGCGCTGACAAGTTCTATCAGGTCAAGGGCGTTGTGAAAGCCGAAGGCGATCCTGTCGAAAGACCAAGAACACCAACAGCATTTACCGCCGCTGCCATAGCCGGTGCAGCCGGTTCACAGTTCCTTGTAGCGGACGGCGGAAATTACAATTACACCGTTCACGCAATTAACCGCGCCGGTATTTCCGAAGGTTTACCGCTCGCTAACCCTGTAGCGGTTGGCGCAGGTGCCGGAGTAGAACTCTCGATCACACCTGACAACAGTGTACCGCCAACAGGTTTTATACTTTGCCGTTCCGCAAAAGACGGAAGCGAAGTAATGGAAATGGTACAGATACCGGTCAAGCCCGGAACAGACGGAAAAACCGTATACAGGGATATTAACACCGATCTTCCCGGTACTGCTTCAATGCTGTTCCTTACCGAACAGAGAATCACGCCGGTTTATACATTCGGTCAATTATTGCCGCTCTGTACATATCCGCTCTATCCCACAGACAGAGCAGAGACACCCTTCCTTATTTTGCTTTACGCAAGTTTGGAAGTCAGAGCGCCGGAGTTCTGCGCACTTGTGAAGAATCTCCAATATCAAGGAGGCTTGAAATATGCCGCGTAGTATTAAACAACCTGTTGATGTTACGTTGCTCCCCGCAATGTCGAAAGAAGAGTTATTGGAATTGGCAAAAGCAAATGAAATTGATGTTGACGCTACGGCGGAAACCAATGTCATTGTCGAAGTCATTACGAAGGCTCTTAAAGACGAAGCCGGAGGCGACACACCGCCAAAAAGCGAAGACAAACGCGCGAACGATCCGCCGTCTGACAAAAAAGACGAAAATCAGCAGTCTACCGGCGGCGGAAACGGCAAGGGAAGCGTAACGGTTAAATGTTCGGCTAACGCCGGTATAACAATTACCGCTACGACAGGAAAGCCGATAACTTTCAACGATGACGGCGAAGCCGTTGCGTCTTTGGAAGACGCTGTTTATCTTAAAGCCCTGCCCGGTTATGAGATAACAAACTAATCTTGTAATCAGCAATGGGGAGTTATGGCAGGGGATAGTGTAACAATTATCCCCTGTTTTTATATGGAGTTATTATGAAAAAAACGTTAGTAAACTTTGTTTTAACGGTGGAAAAATCGCATAAGTATGTAAAGCGCGAAGGAACGCCCGGTAATTATAAATATTTTTATAGATTGCCGGACGGGAGCATCGGGACAAGAAAAGATTTAAATGCGGCAAAAAAGAAAACTAAAGACAGAGGCGATTGGGGAAAATGCGAAGATTGGCTTACCGATTATTTTACAAAGAATCCTAACGCTGATCCTGCGCAGGGAATAAAAGCAATGAGAGCCGTGCAATTAGACGGTAAACTGCCAAAGTTCGGATTTTCAATAGAAGATGCGGAAAGATGCAAGAAACTTGCCAAAGAAAAACCGCAATCATCTGCGATTACTGTAAAACCTACCGTTATTACAAATATTCAAAACCGCCTTATGGAGCAAACTAACTTAAACGCCGAGCAAGCAGAAGAAGCAACGAAAAGGTTAATGGAAATTAGATCCAAGACAGGTGAAAATGTCAAAGCAGCCCAAATAAAGATAATTGTGAATGATGCAAAGAAAACCAGAGCGTCAAGCGAATTCGGCGGATTAAAAAATGGCGAATCCATGAATTACAAAGGGCTTAGAATAGAGCGCGTTAATAATGGTATATCTGTTCGCGTACCCGGTCATAAATTTGAAAAAATTGCGGCAGGTACTTATTATGATGAAAAAAACCAAGGTCGAGCAATTCAATGGGCAAAAGAAGATATTGACGCTGGAAAATATGAAAAAGAACTTAATGAAGTAAAGCCGAAACAATAAGGAATTAAAATGGACGGAAACAATGTGGTATTCGCCGCATCATTAAAAAATAAAGTTGTAATAACGCTTTCAGGTATCGGTCCCTTTTATTTTGAGCGGTTGAAACAAGGGCATGGCGCAAAATGGGAGCCATGGACTGATTCAGGATTTAGCTCTGAAGAAACAGCCACGCCGCTCTCTGTTTCCGTAGGCGATTTTTTAGACAATCGAGTAGAAACAGGCGTGTACGCATACAGGTCTGTTCCTGTTATGAAAGACGAGCCAAAAGACACCGATTATTCATATTCCAATTTTGTGCGCTGCGGTGAAGCCGGTCCCATTGGTTGGTCATTCGGCAATTACACACCGCCGCCCGGTCAATGGGGTGAGATATGCACACCTGACGATCTCCGCTATACATGGATTTTCGGGACTGATTTTAAGGCAACCAACGGACAAATATTTACCGATGAACAAATACTATATTATATCGAGAACGCAACCGCCGAAATTGAGAGGCGATTAAATATAACAATCAGGAAAAAGCGTGTTAGGTGCAATCCCAAAGAGCGCGGATATGTAAAAGGCAGGGATTACGACATTGAAGATGCCGTATACGATTTTAAATTATCGAAAATACAGAGATACGGAGTTATCGCTACACGCTATCACCCTATTTGCGAATTACACCGAATTGAACAATTAAGCCGCATTGTGGGAAAAAAGGATATTACTTCGAGAACAATCGCGGATAAAAGAAAAGGTTTGTTGAAATTATTAGAACGCCCCCTCCGACAGTCGGAAACGGTGAGAGGCATACAGACGGCGATAAATATGTACGGCTCCGAAACGATGAGCCAGCATTTATTTTACGAAATAGATTATGATGCGGGATTCGATTCCGCCGCCGATGTGCCGCACGATATAAGGGAAGCGGTGAGCAAGTCCGCCGCCATTGCGCTCTTAAATGTAATCGGGGACGGTCTTATGTCGGGTTTTTCAAGTTCAAGTTTATCAATGGACGGATTAAGCGAATCGTTCAGTTCCACGCAGTGCGCTACTTCTGCGTATTTCGGCGCAAGGGTTAAAGTATATCAGGATGAGTTGGAAAAATATGTCAACGAGAATAAGAGAAAACTCGGAAATTTGCCTATGGGATCATTGTAATGGTTGATTTTGTACTTTGCGTTGAAAAAGCTAAGGATTATTCTAAACTGGTTCGAGTTAAAAGACCGGATAAAAATGGGGTTGACAGGACTGTTTATATTTCGCCGGGATTACCCGAGAAAAGCCCTTTAAGGATAAAGAAATTATGCGGAATATTTGACAGTTATAAAGAAAAAAAACTGACTGACAATGAAAAAATAGAAGTCCGCGATTTTCTTTTAAGCAATCCTATAAAAAGAGTGAATGAAAATTTTATTAAAGCAAAAAGTAAAAAAGAAGCGAAATTAAAGGCTATAGATTGGATTAATAAGATTGGGCAAATATCTGTCAAAAGGCATGATATTGGAGAAGCGGTATTTAATAAAGCGGGAGTAAAAACCAGTTTTGAGCATCGGATATACCAGAATAAATTAGACGCGCTTCCCGCTATTTCCGCAGTAATTAAACTTGGAAAGGTTATTGATATTTCAAATGATTTTGACGGCAATCAAATAAAAAATACTTTTATAGCCGCTCCTATTCAAATTGGTAATAGAAAGGAAATTCTAGTCGTTAGGTTAAGAATGGTTAAAGGACAGGATAATAAATTTTATACTCACGATATATTTACTGTAAATAATCTTTTTAAAAATATAGGCAATGCTATCAAAGCCGGTAGCGCAGGAAAACCTGTTGGCGAGCCGAGCAAAAGCATTGCCTATATAAAAAATATACTGCAAGACATTCTAAATGTCAAGCAAAGTTAGCGGTCAAAGGAGGGAATAATGGCTTCTTTAGGATTAGGAAAAAATTCACCTGTTGTTCTTTCTTTTGGCAAAGAATCTTACGAAGCATTAATCGAAAGACACGGTCAATTCGTGAGATGGAGAATCGCCACAAAATGCCCATGCGCTACTGAAGAAACAGGGCAGCCGAATCCTCGATGTAAGCGGTGCGGCGGAAGGGGTGTCATGTACGGTCATCAGGCGAAAGTTACGGTTACGCAGACTGTTATGTCCGATGTTTCCGGAATTGTGGAAGTAGCAGACGAATATGAGAATTGCGCTCTTGATTTTATATATGATTTTCAGGGCGTGAAATTCAAAGACGCGGTTAAAACAGGAAAATATATATCCTTAAACAGCCCTGTTATGAAAGGCACTTATGTTTACGCTGTTATGATAAAAGATATAGTAAAAAAAGTGTCACAGGCTTCATGCGAAAAATTAGGCGCGGGTTATTACCGCGTAAACGGCATACGCTCACACCGCAACGGCATTGACGGTTTATATCACACCGCTCCCGGGGATCTTGTAAAAATCGGAAAAATCATTGACGCAAACAATGTCGTATACGAAGCGAAGGAATTACGGACAGATATATTTTTTATAAAGCCCCCTGTACCCGAAGAAGGAAAAGAGACAATCGAAATAGCGGAACCGATAACGGCTTATGATATTGATTATATACCGCCGTTTCTGTTTGCAATCGCAAATCAAAATATGTCGAAAGCGGATGAACAGGCGTTGATAAAATATCAGGGGGATGCGGTCTGCACGTTCCCTTATTCGTGTGATGTCGCCGATGACGATGTAATAACGGTATTATCCGGCACTGTAACAAAAAAGGAAGTTAAAAAAAGAGTTGCAAATACAGATGACACAATCGGCGTTTATTTTGTACAAGAAATTGTTACCTGCATGGGCAATAACAGGGATTTTATTCAAGGTGTAGATTTTATTCTAACCGGCACAAACAGAATTAAATGGTTATGCGAAGATGCGCCGGACGTAGGAGAAACATACAGTATCACATACAGAGAAAATCCCACTTATACAGTCGCAAAAGCGGTTCCGCAATTAAGAACCAGCGAAAATCAGCGGCTGCCGAAAAAAGCGGTGCTTAAATGGCATACAACTTATGCGGATAAAAAGAAGGTTAATGAGCAATGATGAAGTTTGATGTAACGGTAGATTCAGACATTCTCGACAGATTAGCGACATTGGGATTGGGTAACTCATTTCCTGCGGCAAACGCCGCCTTCGGAAAATCAGCTAAACATATTCAAGGTATGTGGATTGGTTGGGGTGTTGGAGCAGGGGAGCTTGACGGTATTGAAAAAAATAAGCATCCTTCAACTAAATATGCTCAATCAATCAAGATAAGAAAAAATGCGCCCTTCGATGTGAATATCGAGACGGATTCGCCGCAAATGAAACGAATACAGGAAGGGCAGCCTGAACTTGACATGAAAACCACTCACCCGTTCGGAAAAAAAAGCCGCGTTTCAAAAGATGGTGTTCCGTACCTAATAATTCCTTTCAGGTGGGGAACTCCCAACGATAAAGGCGGAAAGAGAGCGAACTTCCAGAACGTAATACCGCAAAATATGCACAGCGCAATTTTAGCCTTCGATATGGAAATATCACAGCGGCTGTCTACACGCCCAGACGGATCGCAAGCGGTACATATAGAGAAGAATTATCGTGGGCAGCCGATTCAACGTGATGAATATAAATGGGGAGGTCGGTTAGAAGCGGAGGGCAATGTAAATGGGCTTGTGAGGTTTCCTGATAATCCAAAAACTAACACAGCTACTTATTTTACTTTCAGGATTATATCAGCACATAGCCGAAAAGGCAGTTGGATAAGGAAAGAAATTGCTCCTATTGATGTTGTAAGTGCGCTTGAAAGAACAACACGTCCGGCGGTTGAAAAAATGATAAACGCCGGATTTATGGCAGATTTAGGCTTGTAGCCGTTCTGTTGACAATATTCTCTTTAAGAGGGTATAATTATATGAAATTGAGATAAGCAAACTGTTTGCACCGAAAAGGGCAGCAGGAATTACGGACTTTGCGCCGGGATTCCGCTGTCCTTTTTTCGTTTTGGGGGTTTTTTGTGGTTTGCTATCTTAATCGGGCAATCATACTCGAACAGGCAATCGTCTCTGTCGTTAATGATTATTTCGATACTCTTAAATTTGATAATCTCTACAATGAAAATTATCACATAAAAGCCACTCTAGATCACCCCTTCGCTCAAATATTCAAAACATCGCAAACGCTTAACGCTGCGGATTTATTTCCGGCTGTCGTAGTCTCTACTTATGATGACGGCAAACCGCCCGATCTTGATACGCTGCGTCCACAGGTTCAAGGAATTAAACTTAAACAGAGCGATATTGATCAAATTGTTAATGTAAAAGAAAAAATTATCAAAGACGGCAAAGAGAAAGAGCGCAATATACCGGGACTTTGTACCGTAGTCGCGCCTGAAGTTTTGCAAACAATAAAAGAGCACATAACAAAAAAAGGAGAAATAATAGGGTTTGTTATACGCGCATACCGCAGGGATAAAATATCTCTTGATATATGGACTGACAACACGCAATTAAAAAACGAAATTTACAAACAATTACTGCTATTTACCGTTGGAAATCTCCGCCATATTTTAACCGCAGAAAAATATCAAGTCCATGACATAAAAATTGATGATGACACAATCATCGGTCAGCCGTCAGGCGCGTACAATGATCAATTTGATCAAACACTTACCGGCGGAAGTATAAATTTTGATGTGACCTACGCAGTCGAACAGATTGTATTAGATACAGCGATAGACAGTCCAAGCAAGGACATAGTTAAGGAGGTAATAATCCATGTCGAAGCCTAAAGACTCAAACAGTGATGAATTTGATTTAAAAGAAGAAGATTCACCGCCGGTAGAACAGGACAGACAAGGAGCCGACACCCAAGTCAATAATTCAGGGGACGGCAGCGGCGATAAAAAGACGAAGCTCGATCCGGATAAAAAATTCGGGCTTGTTGCTTTTATCCAGTCATCTAAGCCCAACAAATATGTAGAAGCCATGCTGAAAAAAACAAAAGCAATGGAAGCGCATACTTTGGCGGAATGGCAGCAGATTGTAAACAAACTGCTGAATCAAAAGGTAAGTTAGGAGGGTTACTATGGGAGTAAGTCCAGTTGTATTTGAAACTGCCGGAAAAAGAACAGAACACCTGAAGCCCGGCGTATATACACGGCGAAATAACGTAGCAAGCGGAGCAGGATCGCCTTCGCAGAATTTGGTAATTTTGGGGCAGTCAACCGGCGGAAAGCCGAGAACTTTGATACCGTTAACCGACATTTCCGAAGCCAGAAACGCTCTTGTCGGCGGAAACCTGCTTGAGGGTGTCGCGCACGCTTTTACAGGTTCAAAAGACTTTGTGCCGCAGAAGGTTTTTGCTTTCAGGGTAAACAACGGCACAAGAGCATCTCTTACGCTGAAAAGCGGAAACGAAGAGATAATTACCGTCAGAAGCCGCGATTACGGCGTTCACACAAACCAAATTAAACTTTGGGTAAAAGACGGCGATGCCGAAAATTCAAAAAAAGTTTTGATCTCTTACAAAGGCAATGAGATCACGATTGATGATATTGTAAAAAAATCAATATCCGTTTTGTATACCGGCAGCGGAAACAGCGCAGATATAAGCATTACAGATAAAGGCATGACATTAACATCGGATAAAATTGATCTTGCCGTTACATGGGAAGAGTGCGAAACATTAGAAGACTTGGCAGCCAGAATAAATGATTCCGGTCTTTATTCCGCCGCCATTCTCGATGTTGCAACTAACGCAAAAACAGCCGATCTTGACACCGTACAGAAAATGTCGGTAAAAGGAACAGCAGCAACGCTCTACAGTAATCTCGCCGCGTTTATCAAAGCCTTACAGTTAAAAGCCGGTTTATATATCGGCGAAATTGAAGTTAAGGCAAAAGCAGTCCGAGTAGTACCGGAAAATACAGACGGGTTTGTATATCTTGAAGGCGCAACGGCAGGTACTTACACAATAAGTGACTGGGTTGCCGCCCTTGAACTGCTTGAAAAAGAAAATGTGCAATCTATCTCTACACCTTCCGATGATTCGACAGTCCACACACTCATTGTAAATCATTGTGTTTTAATGAGCGGGACACCGAAGAAAAGAGAACGCCAGTATTTCTTGGGAGCGCCCGAAGGCACATCTATTGAGGACGGTCTCGCTCTCGCAGCGGATTTCAATTCAGACTTGGGAAGCCTTGTTATAAACAGCGCAATTAAAAGCAATCCGCTTACCGGCGCGAAAGAAATAATCTCTCCCGCTATGTTCGCTTGTGCTACCGCCGGCATGGAAGGCGCAATGGGAATCGCCAATCCGCTGACCAACAAACAAGTTAATGTAAGCGCCATTGTTGAAAAATACACCGATACCGAAATGGAAAAACTGATCGCCGGTGGAATTATGCCTTTCGGCATAAACGATGATGGGTATTTGGTTGTTATTCGCGCAATGACAACCTACCAAGCTGACAATCTCGCTTCCAATGAAAGATCGTGCATGAGGGAAGCCCTTTACATGGATCGGGATTTCAGAAAAGCGTACAATCGCCGGATTGGAACAAATGACGAACCTTCGGAATCAGACGTAATCGACATTCTGAAGAAGCGCGCGAAAATTTGGTATCGAATGGGAATGATAACAAAGTCAGACAGCGGCGAATTGGTATTTGGTATCAAGGTTCGGTTTGACGGCGATGCTACCTTCCTCGAATATTCAAGGTATCTCCGAACTCCGAATAACTTTATTTTCGGAACGGCGAATAACGAAATTTACCGCTCTGCGGATGCTGAATAAGGAGGCGGTTTATGGCAGGATATAACATTCAGGGCGATTTATTAGCACAGGGTATAAACTGTATTGTTCGGGTTGACGTTGATGATGAAAGCGGAAGCAATCCTACCGAAGTAGGGTTTGTAAGCGAAGCTACAATCAGAAAACAGATCAACATTCAGAGGGCGGAAGTTATCGGTGAGATTTTGCCGGTTGCGCTTGACCCGACAGGAATATCGGTAACGATAACCCTTCGCGGATTCGTTCCTTCAAAAAGCCTCTGCGAAGTCGGTGTTGAATCGGCAAGAGGCGGCGGTGTGGTTCACTTAAAATCTTTCAACCCCAATGACGCAAATCTCATTGAGAAGAAAGTCGCTACAAAACTTCCCTATCTTGATTTATACGATGATAAACATAAATGTATCATTGGATATGTCAACTGGGCGATACCGACATCTTACGGCGATTCCATAAGCGGCAAGGGATATGTAACCGCTGACTGTACAATGGAAGCCATCGGTTACGAAAACGGAACAGATTATAAATCAGAAGTATAATCAAACGCCTTGCGTCTTTCGGCGCAAGGTTAATTTTTTTAAGGAGTAATTTTATGGAAATTACAGAAGAAATCAAACAGCAGGAAAAAGAAGGCATATCGGAAGCGGATCAAAAAGAAGGCGATCTGTTTTTTGCTTTACTAAACGGAAAAACGGTTAAAGAAACTGTCTCTACTTCAAGAGGCAATTTTGTTATTAAATTCCCGAAACAGAACGATTTGATCGCAATTGGAAGGTTAGCCGCAATTATGAGAAACGGCATATCGGCAGGGAATTTTGATGTTTCAGGGGATTACGAAATTCAAAAAGTCGCTACCCTTGATGTAGTTGTTGACAGCGGTCCCGCGTGGTTTAACCAAGCCAAAAAAGACGCTAATTTTTCATGGAGGAATATGCCTGACGCTCACTTCGTAGACGAAGTGTATGCTAAGGCTCTGTCCTTTCGTCAGAACGTGCAGACAAAACTTAGAGGAATTGAGCGAAATGCCAATAACAAAACTGCTGAAGAAATATCCGATGGTGTTTCCAAAGATGTGGGCGGTGGTCTATTTTCGGGAGTTGGCGGAACCGTTAAGCGAGGTGGATCCGAATCTGCTGGAGATAATATTTAATTTTGCAAACACCTTCACAGAAGATTCTGTATTGCACGGATTTTTAAAATTACGGGCAGATAATGAGTCGGGACCAAGCGAGGACATTATGAAGCGGCTGGGGTATTCCGATGAAGATGTCGCGGGGATGGATTTAAATGGCTCAAAGTAATATTGGTATCAAGTTTAATGTAGATGTCTCACAGGGAAAAAGCCAAGTTAATGATCTGTCGAATACCATAGCGGATTTAAATAATAAAATAGTACAAGCTACAAACGCGGGGGATTGGAGAGCTGTTGCCCAACTTACACAGGCAATGAATAATGCTACGTCCGCCCGCGGGCAAATAATGAATCAGGTCAAACAACAAAACCCGCAAGCGCAGCAAAATATGGCAAACGCTATAATGCAGAACGGTGCTTTCATTATGTTTCAATCCGCTTTAAGCCAATTATCCCAAAGCATTGTAAAAACGGCGGAGGCTTTTCATTCCGCAAAAGTGCAAAAGTTAAGCGGTGATTATATGGGCGCTCATATATCCGAAACAAGAGCGAAGGGTGAGTTAGCAGGTGATGTAGTTGGAACGGGTCTGTCCGCAATTTTGGGCGTTGTATTCAAAAGTCCGCAATTAGCCGCCGCCGCTATGAGCGTTTTAAACCCGTTGTTAAAACACGCTTTCGGTTATGATGCGAGACAAGCCGAGATAACCGCCGCAGGATCGCAGCAGTATAAAAACGTCTTACCGCATATTGATACACTTAACCAGCTTTTCGGCGGAGCGGTTGACAGGAAATCAGCCGAAGAAAACAACCGTTACGGTCTTTCAATGTATTCGAAAGCGTCAGAAGCCGCGTCAGGAACAGGACTGTCAACGCAGGATTTTATCGATGCGATGAAAGAGGCGGGGAAATTCGGAAACATAACCGAAACGCAAGCGCGTAACATGGCGCAAACACAAGCCTTATGGTCGAGGTTTACAGGAACGGATCTTTCCGCAATTCAAAAATACGCGGGGACGGCTTATCGTTACGGCGGAGAAACAAACGCAACATCGACAGCCTACGGCGGACTCATGGCATCGAATATGGGGAAGGGACAGTTTTCTGAATTCCTTACTTCTATGGGCAGAATTATGGAAGAGGGGATCGCCAAGGGGTTTGTGAGAAGTTCCGAAGAGATCGCCGGTAACATGACGATGCTTTACAAATTGTCGGGCGGTTCAAAATTATGGCAGGGCGAACAGGGAGCGCAGCGGTTAAGCCAAATGAACAGCGCGATTGCTAACGCTACCAATTTGCAAAGCGTTGAGGATGTTATAAGTTTTTCAGTTGCACGTGAAATATTAGGGATAGATGATCCGGAGACTGAAGAAAACGAGAGAGAGAAAAAATTTATCGCCGCAGGGAAAGACCCAAAACTTTATACAGGTACTTATGTAGACGAACAGTTATTGCTCGAACATGGAGTATCGGCGAACTTATTAAAAGGACAATTTGAAGCCATTAACAAGCTTGAAGGCAATAACACAGCCGGAATAATTGAGCGGTTTAAAACTATGTTCGGGCTTAATTATCACGGCGCGACCGAAGTATGGTCAATGTATAAAAATTCAATGGTCAAAAATGAAGACGGTACTACAAGTTTTAATTTTAACGCGAAACAATTTGAAGAAGACATAAAAAGATTTACAAAAGATCCACGTATGCAATCAGATTCGCAATTACTCCAAGATTCTTTAAACAGAATAAATGTTACCCTTGCAAGCATCGGCAGTATGGAATTTGCGAAGGAACTGAAAGTGCTGGAAAAAACTCAAAGTGATGTTGCGGCGATTTTAGCACATTTGAAAGGAGAGAAAGATTATAGTTTACCTAATCTTGACGAGATTTCGCTTACTGATTATGAGAAACTGCCGGAATCTGTGCGTGAAGATGCAAAGGCATTAAAGGATGCCATAGCTATGACGAGAGGAAGCCCACAGGATCGTCTTATGTTTGTAGGAAGAAATACTGGGAGACATCAAAGTCGGGGGTATTTTGATCTTGATAATGAAGGTGATAAAGAGGCACACGACCGGCTTATTGGTCTTAGAGATAGTTTTGATAATCCAGAAAAACAAAAATCATTTATAGACGTTCTTAATTATTTAAAGGAATTAACACCTGAACAGAGAGCGTTAGCGAATGATAGAGATGCCATAAATAAAGGAATCGAAATGACTCCTGATACCGAAGTACATAGATTGCTACAGAATATAATAGATACATTTAGAGAGATGAAAATAGTTGTTAATGTAGAAATACCTTCATAATTATTTTTTGATGTAAATTACATCAGGTAAAGATGTCCAAAACATTTTTCTTTTATCGCGATGAACTAAGTAAGTGCGTATAAATATAAATTGATCAAATGTTGATCTTACTACAATATCAAAGCCGTATGGATAATCAAATTTGGTATCAACATTTTCATTAATAAATAGTCGCCATGATAGTATATTATCTGACCATTGTTTATAATCAAAATTAGTTATAAAGGTAAGAGTTGTAGCATTTATAAAATAGCAACTTGGAAAATCTTCGTAATCTTCATATTCCCACATTCCATAAAGATCGCTCTGGCTTATTTCCTGCCCGAACACAGCGGACGCGGCTAATATTAAAACAACCAAGGCTATCGCTTTTCTCATAATTAAATTGTATACTGAAAGAGGGAGAAAATCAATGTCTTTGCAAGCCCAATTTTTTCTAAAATTGATGATTTAAAAAATACGGCGATACCCTTCCAGACGCTCGGCACCGATTTAACGGCTCGCCCGCAGCGAGGTATCGCCATATATTTAAATTTACTACGAGATATTATGGAAGTCAAGGAGTAATGAAAAAAATTGAGCCGCGCTCAGGTTTTGGCACCAGTTCGGAAAAACCGATTTAATGCCCCTCTATTGCACGGCTCGTAAGGTTTGCACCTACACCGAAGTATAATTTATTATAAAGGAAAAGTCAATAGAAAAGGAGAGAATCAATGACAGAACAGGAGAAATATGAAAAAGACCTTGCCGAGTGTAAGGAAAATGAAGAGCGGAATTGGAAACTATATGAAGCAAGCAATGATTATATAAAAATGTGCAATGAGAGGCAAAGCAGGAATATTGAAAAGCTTGATACATGGATTATGACAGTTGCCGCCGGTTCGTTCGGCGTGTCATTTGCGTTTATTGATAAAATTGTAGAGATAAAAGGCGCTGTCTTGGCTGGCTTCCTTATCGGGGGATGGTCATGTTTTTTATGCGTTCTTGCGTTTGGTTTTATAGGCTTTATAATAAGTTCTATAAGGAATACGTTAGCGGCAGAGGAGGAAAGGGAAGCCCTTATCCTAAAGTACGATGGCAAAGAACCCGAATATAAGAATAGGAGCGTACTATTTGATGTTAATATTGTCATGGGGTATCTTCAAATTCTTTTATTTATAGGTGGTTCGGTATGTCTATTTCTATTCATAGGGGCAAACATCTTTTAGCTTCGGATTCTGATTATGTTAAAAAAGGAGGCGATCCCAAGCCGCCGCGACCCTCTGCGCCTCCTCCTCAAAAACCGACACCGCCGCCGTCACCTAAACAGCCTAAGAAATAGCTTCAATAGAACAGTTGACAATAAGAAATCAGTGTTATAATATGGTTTAAAAGCCCCTTTTCGGGGATCGGTATGCACCATATAGGGCAGCCGGAAGTATGAGAAAGCCTCAATTTTGAGCGTTTTCTTGTATGTCCGGCTGCCTTTTTTATTTTCGGAGGGAATTATGCCGGATTTTATCAAACACATAGAAGATTGCAAAATTATTGACGGGCAATTATTTTGTTGGGACGAAATTGAAGGCAAGCTGGTTATTTGTGAAGTAATACCTACTGAAAAACCAGTGCGAAAAGAACAGGCTAAAAAGTTTTTTGAGGAAAAATAAAGTTAAGGAAGGAAGTATGCCGGATTTTATTAAGACATTGGAAGACTGCGTAATAGTAGATAATAGGTTTTTTTGTTATGACGAAATAGAACAATCAATGGTCGAGTGTGAAGTAAAACCAATAGGGAGAAGCAATATACCAAAAGAAGCCATTATCGCTTATGCGAAAAAACAAATGGAGAAGAATAGTAAAAATGGGTAATCACGTAGTTTTATATCAGTCTCCGCGCCCTGAAATTAAAATATATAAACCGGATAAAGATAAACCATATATAGAATTTGATACCGCTAAAAAATCAGTATTACAGTCATACACTTTCGGTACGTCTATAAACGAACAAAAAGGAAAGTTCACGTTAACATTTTATCCTGATGATGACAACTTAGCTATCGGCAAAGAGGCAATTTTTGATCAAATAGAAATAATGGACATTGTAGAAATATACGAATCAAAAAATCATTTCAATCAAAAAGTGGATGCGGATATAGAATTTACAGAAAAAGTAATACCAATATTTACAGGTGTTATTCGAGAAAAAAAATATGCAGCACAGAAGACTGAAGGAGGAGTGAATAGAAAAATATATGTTTCAGGTCATTCCATAGTAGGGCTTATTAATGAATTTAAAATAAATCTCGATACGCAAGTTACATTACTCACAAGCGAATTAGCGAATAATGATAAAGTTGAGAAAGAATTTACACAAAGATTTATACAAAAAAATATGGAACCCTTAGATATAGCTTTTGTTGTAAAAAAAATATGGGATAGCTTTGTAGAAATTAGCAAAGAATACGGCAAGTCTTCAACTCTTAAAATAGAAGAATATTTGAAAAAGTGGATAGGTGACGCTGATGAAATATTTGATATAGATACAACATTTAAATTCCATTATCCCCTCGGCAGTATATTCAGCGGACAGTCAACTCAAACATTCTATGACATTATTGCAAACATTGTTTCTGAACCTGTTTATGAAATATTCCCATTTACAGATATAAAAGACGGGAAAATGAGATTAAAAATAAGAGAAGTGCCTTTTGACGCGAATATATGGCGCGATTCTGAAAAAATGAAATATACAAAAATCGATCCGAAGCTTGTAAAATCTTTTGACGTAAAACAAAATGATAATGAAGTATATACCGTATTTTTTTCATATATAAGAGGATACGCATTAGATGAAGATAAGGCATTTAAAATTGCTACGCAAACAGCAGGTGATTTGCCCGGTGTAGAAAAAGACAGTGAAAAATTTCAAAAATATGGTTATCGTCCTTTGTTGGTAACTTTTAATGGTTACGGCAAAGTAGAAGGAAAACAAGATCCTGATACAAACGAAAGGAGACAAAATTTAAATAAACGCCTTAAAAACTGGTTCGGCAAAATGGAAGAAATGTACAGTGGCACAATAACAATGGAAACAGACATGACAAAATATATGCCGCAGCCGGGCGAGATAGTTGGATTTTTAGGCGGTGAATTTTATGTAGTAGATTCGGAACATAGTTGGAATTACAACGGATCGCCTGAAACAAAGATCACTGTCTCCCGCGGCGGTATTTATGATAGATCAGGTAATTTCTCTCAATTTAGAAATATAACGAAGCGTTATCAAGAATTTAAAAAGATACCCAATGAAGTATTAACCAAAATTGGCGCTGCTGCAAGAGAGGCAATAAATGCCAGTTAATATACAGATAAAAAAATCACTTCCCGGTCACCAACACTTACCAACTGGGAGTTATAACGAACAGATATTTGCTTTTTATGGTATGGTAACTGAAGTACACCCCGAAGATAATAGCGTTCATGTACGCATGGATAATGGAAGGATTATTTCCGGTGTTCGTGTTGCAAGCCTTGAATGGGTGACGGTAAATAATAACAAAGGCTTTTTATCAGGACAACGGAGATTGCCGCCGATTGACACTTTTGTACTCTGCCTTATGCCTACAGGAGAATTGAATAGCGCGATTGTTTTATGTTCTGCTTTTGCTTATGACGTAGCGGAACACGCGGCATTTAAAGAGGAGGGCGAAGACGCGGCGGAAACACGAAAATTAGTGACAAATGCCGGCTGGATTCGCACCGAGGACAATAGAACAGGTACTGTTGTTATTCAAAACAAAGAAGAAGAGCCAACAATTAAAATCGAAATAGATCAGGAAAATGAAGAAAAAATTAAATTAACATTGTGTGAGAATACTTACTCAATAGAAAAAAATACGCTTGAATTCGTAATTGATAAATGTTCTTTTAAAACAGATGGTAAAAAATGGGAAATTGATGCTAATGGAAATAAGATTGAACATACAGACAGCAAGACCACTATTAATGGAAATTTTGAGGTATCAAAATGAAAGAAATAGCTGTGCAGGGAGCAACATTAAAAGAAACATTCACGCCGCCTGCTCCTGCGCCTGATGTAGTCTCAAAACAGATAGTAACTCCGCCGTCAACAAAAAGTAAAGCGGAAGGAAAGTATGTCTATCGAGGTCAATTATCGTGTAGTTATGTTTTAACTCCCCCGTCCGGTTTTGATACTCCGCCAACATTACCTATTACGCTTGTTATTTCTCCTGCCGCACAAAAGAGTAAAGCAGACGGGCAATTAATCATATGCAAGGGTGACAATAGTACAGATGTACCATGGTCGTTTTCAAATGCCGCTAGTGGTTTAACTATAGCGGGGACTATTTCGTGTGAAATAGATGATCCCGGGCAGACAAAGGCGGTGAGTAATTAATGGGTATAATGAACCTTAGTCTGTTTCGTAAAGCTTATATGCTTGAATTCCTTGAAAATGATGTGCCGAAAGAGGTGTTTACATTTGCTGTTCCGCCCGAATCCGAATCATTCGATTTTGATCAACGTGTGACTGAAACAAAGACTTTCGGCGGGAGTGCTTTTGATGATTACGGAAACGACACAATAAAAATAACACTTTCCGGCAGTACTGTAAATGAAGAAAAGAAATTAATTTACAGAGGGCTTAGAATACCAAAATTTTTAACCGGCGAAAAAGAAATATTCCATTTGCGAGATGTGTTGAAAAAATACGGAGAAATTGAAAGGGTTCCTATAAAAAAAGTATACCTATATGATCTGTCGAAAATGAGTACACTTCAATTAATCGCAAACGCAGGCGGCGGAGCGCCGTCAAAAAATTATTGGCGAATAGCGATAAAATCACTTAAAATCAGAAGGGCAAAAGATAAACCATTTACATTTAATTATACACTCGAAATGATAGGTTTTGATGATAAAAAAGATACCTCAAAGACACTTTTTGGTGAAGGATTTAATGATTTTATAAACGGAGTTCAAAAGGTTCTTGACTGTATAAGTATGGTCATGGAATATGTTGAATTAGCCGCGAAAGGCATCGCTTTAATTGCCGAAGCAGCTGTGAAAGTAAAAGAAGAAGTTGACAGATTGAAAAGTTTAGATTGGTCAGATCCAGCAGTGGCAATTAAAACTTCTGTAGGATTTATTAGCCCATCATTAGGAAATTTTATTAATAAAATTGATGAAGCGAAAAAAGTAGATTGGTCAAATCCAGCAGCGGCAATTAATGCTGCCGCAGGACTTCTTGATTCTTCATTAAGAATATTCTCTATTGACAGCCAATCAAATATATATAATTCTGCTAAATATTTAATTACTTCAGTTAATAAATTCACGAGCTTAGGTGATGCTCCAAAAGAAATGAGTATGATAAAAAGTGATTATAATTCATTTTATATCATTACTTTCAGGAGCAACGGAGGTTCTCCTGTTCCTGTCCAATTAATTGATGTTGGTGATTTAGCTGTCGCTCCGTTGATACCAAAAAGAGAACATTATTTATTTGTATGTTGGTGTAGCGATCCTACTCTGGATGATGAATACGATTTTAATTCTACGGTTAAAAAACATACAACATTATATGCAAAATGGACGCAGGTATCAAATGTTGTAACTTTTCAAAGTAACGGCGGCTCGGAAGTACCGACACAGACTTTAGCAATTGGACAAAACGTAAGAAAGCCGGATAATCCTACAAAAGAAGGACATGATTTTGTTCGATGGTGTAGAGATGCCGCTCTTGCAAATGAATTCTTTTTTGATACAACGCAGGTAAATACTCCGATTACAATATATGCTTCATGGAATATCAATGTTTATTCTATTACTTTTCAAAGTAACGGCGGCTCGGAAGTTCCGACACAAAATATTCAATATTTGAAAAAAGCGGTTTGCCCTATCAATCCTACAAAAGAAGGGTGTCTATTTATCCGATGGTGTCTTCGTGTCGAAGAAAAGAATGAAGTTAAGAACGAAGAAACCGGTGAAACGGAAGAGGTAACAACAGAAAAGTTTGTAGAATATAATTTTTCTGATCCTGTAATTGAAGATATTATCTTGTATGCAAATTGGTATGGAGGTTAGAATGTTACAAACCGAAAACGATAAAAATGACATTAAAACCGACTTAATGAATCGCTTAAAAGATCAAGCGTGCAGGATAATGGCATTTGCGAAAGAAAAACAGACAAATATTGAATGTGTAATTTATGTAGATCGTAATGGAAATGATGCCGTAGCCTACGTTTATGATTCAAAGCCGTTTACAATGACCGCTACCACAACTTTTGATAAATTAGCGCAGGATAATTACGGCAATCCCGATCTTGGTCCCATTATATCATATTATAATAAAATTCAATTTGAGCATAATGTACCGGCGGGGACAGAAATCAAAATACCAATTCTTACAAGACAAGAGCAAAATTTAAGAAATCGAATATATGCGTCACCGCAGATGCATGACAACTACGGTAGGGATATGGCGATAGACGATGACGGCGATTTTGCAGTAAGTGGAGGCGATTTTGCGGTTGTATCAGGGGTAAAAAATTTAAATCAGGCAATGAACAATAGACTCTCAACAGCCGTAGAGAAAAGAATTCGCGTGGGAGTTTATGGCATTAGAGCAGCTATCGGCGATCCGCTTGCCGTTGACAGTTATTTGTTAGGCTCAATCGAAAGAACATTTGAAGCAGATCCGCGCGTTGACGAAATTGAGGAAATAACTTTTGAGGGGCGTGGAGATGCTCTTTTTGTAATGGTTTATTACACAGACATCAATGGAAATAAAAACACATATCAAGGAGAAATATAATGGTAGAAATAAGACGTTATGAAGATATAATGCAACAGGCTACAGCGAATACGATTGCGCTTCAGGATAAAATTACAGACTTTAACGATGGCTCTATAGCACACACCTTACTGGATTCTGTTTCACGAATAGCGGAACGTCAATATGTCGCAATTCGGCAGGGATATAATGAAAATTTAGCCCTTGTACCTTATTCAATTTATAAGTTTAAACGGAAACAAGGAACGAAGGCAGCAGGAACAGCGGTGTTTTCAAGAGCTAAGGAACTGCCGGTCAGATCGATAATTACAAGCGGTTCAAGAAGCGGAGGCGCAGGTAAAGAATACATCACAACAGAAACAGGTTACATCGAGGCAGGGCAAAAACATTCAAACCCGATAAAGATTCTTGCCGCTGAAATTGGCGCGTCTTACAATCTGCCTTCGGGTGTCATCGACACAATCATAACAGCACTTCCAAGTGATGTTATAGAAGTTACAAACGATATAGCGATAACCGGCGGAACGGATATTGAAACCGATACAGAATTACATGAGAGATTTAAGATTTTTCAAAACGGACTTTCAGGCACAAATATTTATGCAATTATTGACGCTGCTCTCGGATTGGATTGTGTGAGATCCGTAAGCGCGAAAAATCATAAACCGCCATTAAAAAATATATATAATATGTCGGTATACGTTGATGACGGCTCCGGTAGCGCAAGCGAAGAAACAATCGCCGCCGTAATGTTGGCAATCGAAGGGGACGGTACGGCATTAAATCAAGGACATTTAGCACCCGGTGTCAATGTGCGCGTGTTACCGCCGCAAACTGTGCCTGTCAATTTTGATGTTGTTGTTGATGTATACAAAGTTGATATTATTGGTGCTGAAGAAGAGGTAAAAAAAGTAATAACCGGATATGTCAACTCATTGAAAATCGGCAAGAGCTTTATTAAATCAGATATTATCGCACGGATAAGATCGCTCCCATTTACAAGAGATGTCAATGTAAATTCTCCTTCCGAAAATATCGACATCGGCAGTGACCAGATTTTACGCTTCGGAAGCGCAAAGATCGAAATAAGAGAGACGGCAAATGGATAATACATATACCATAGGAGACGCTCTTCGCAGTTCATTTTCTACTTTTGTAAACAAAGACGGTAAAATTTTCAAAGCTTTTATTGCAAACCCAAAAGGAGACGGAACGATTGAACAAATATTAAATGACGTTGAGAAAGTCCGTGATGCGTGGTGTAACAATTCAGATGTTTATAATCAGACAGGCGAGCAGCTTGAAAAAACATTGTCTTTCTTTTCTTTTTTAGAACGAACGTATGGTGAAAGTGACGAGTCGTTAAAACGTCGGAATGAATTATTATTTTACAGAGATGGTGATACAATATGGGGTGATGTTTGGAATATACGCAAAATATTTCAAAAGTATTTTAATACAAAATATATTTATATCGTAAATAACACAAACCCAATAAATGAAAACCTGCTTAAAGACGGCGATTTTGAGGCGCGTAACGCATGGGAACTTGACGGATGCTCTTATGACGAAGAAGCCCGATTTTGTGAGTCTACAGGTATAAAATTTGCTGACAGTGGAACGTGCAAACAAACCGTAGAAGTTAATCAAGATTCAACTTATTTTCTACATTTTTTCGTAGAAGGAAAAATAGAAGTAGAAATAAAAGATAATAAAGGGCGTTACTGGAATAAACAAAACGGAGAATTCGGCAGTTGGTCAACAGAGATAAAAAGAACGGAATACAGTTCTGATATTTGGGATGCTAAAAACATTTTCTTTATTACAGATAACGAAGTTTCAAGTGTTACTATTACATTTATTGGTTTGCGCAATCAGTCTGCTTTCCTTGATTACGTGCGCTTATTTTTGAAAGAGGCTTATTCGACATTCACATTATTGGTGGTCTTCGGCGGTATTTATACCGAGGACACACTGGGCTTCGCTCCCGGCACAAACGATTTTCATTTGAACGAAAAAACACCACTTGAGTTAAGGAACGATGACAAAGAAGGTGAGATGGTAGACTATCAAAAAATGTCATACATTGAACAATCACATATTTTCGGAATTGAAGGCAGCATTGAAAAAGCGAAAGAAATATATACAGAGTTACTCGAAATGGTAGGTGCTGGCGGAATCATATACTACATTGAGATATTAACCAAAGAGTTAGACTAATAGGAGGCTTAATATGCCTAATTTATCAACAGCGGCATTGGTCGCAAACGAGATCGCTAAAGCAGTGGATTTTTCCTTTGCCAACGATCAATCAATAAATAACATTGCGGTAGCACTCCGGGCGATATTGACTGGAGAAAATACGGACTATGTTATCGGCGGTAGTGTTTTGCCTTACCCTTCGGGTGGTATGAACTTTATCATTGCTCCAATTTACGGACACTGTAAAGCGAGCGGAATTGATGTCATTGATACTGATACAACTCCGCAGCCGACTTCATTAGAAGCCGCTCATGCAATAATGGATCGGTATGATACCGTGCAGATTCGCGGAATTGAAAAATTAAGCGATTATCAACTGCGGAAATTCAAAGATCCAGAAACAGGCGTATTATCGACAGAAAATATCCCGACAAAGAAACACATCGAACTTGAAATCATGGTTAAAAAGGGCGCGGACGGCTCCGTAACCGCTCCGCTTGTTGATAACGGTTGGGTAAAACTTGCCGAAATATTTATTCCTGCCGGAACTGTAAGCATAACCAGTGATCATATCAACAATATAACGGCAAGGGCGCACAGTCAGGAAAATACCGCATGGACTATTGAAAAATCAAGAACATTCAATCCCGGTTATCTTTCAGAAATAATCGCAAAATTCCTTCATGGACACAATGAAGACGGAACGCATAAAAACAACGCGATTGAAGCCGCGCAAATAAAATTCGGAATCGAGGAAAAAGACGTAAGCGGAAAAAATATGCCGACAGGTAAGTCAATAATTATAAGAGGCGAAAGCTTTACGTCTCAAATATCAGTAACTACGCTTATTGAGGCTATATCAATGACACTCAATGCTGCTTTTCCCTATGTGAATAATGTACTTGGACGGTTTTCGTACATTGATGATTTTCCGGTGGCAACATCAACAGAGAATATAAATATCACAAACGGCGGTGAAATGGTTATTGACGGCATAGTCTGTACTGTAGGGCAATTGATATTATTGAAAGATCAGACGAATAAAAAAGAAAATGGATTATGGGAAGTAAAATCTGATTCTTGGTTGCGATATACAGGATATACTAATACAACACCAAAAGCGCTTACTAACAAATTTATCCTGATAAAAAATGGAAATGTAAATGCAAAAAAAATATATATTCTAAAAGATGGGGAATCGTGTTCGATAGGTACAACGGATTTAGAGTTTATCGAAAGTACAATATCTCCGTCTAATGTTCATGTTTTTACACCATTACAAACTGAAGATATACTTGAACAGGGAGACCATCCAACAACAAAAATATTTCAAAATATTATTTATAATATTCAAGCATTGTTTAACAATTTCACAAAGCATAATCACGCAGGCGAAAATAACGATGCACAGAAAATAACAACGAATGGAATTAAAGATCTAAATGTTACCTGTGAAAAAATCGAAAACATAGCTGCAAATACAACGAGTACAAAGGCAACATTTTCAACGACACCTGAAACTTTTAAAGCTATTCTACAAAAGATATGGCAAGGTATTACTTGGCATAATAATAAATTGAATGCTTCTTCAGGGCATAAGCACACAGGCGGTACAGATGATGCGCCAAGGATCTCGGTGGCTGCGTTAGATTACCCTATAGGTTGGCGTTATGAACAAAAGCCAAATGACCTAACACCATCAGAAGCAGGTTTTCCGGGTACATGGGAAATATGGAATAAACGCGCAGAAATTTACGAACTTATTACAGAAGCACAGTACACATCTTTATTCTCATCAGTCCCAACATACTGGACATCTGCTTCAACCATATCAGCGAATCAATGGCGAGTATGGACACCCGGAGAAATTAATTCAGTTGGAACAATGGTTAACGGATCGTCAACGTCCGGCACAAGGAGAATATTAAGATCAAACAAAGCTGTATCCTCACAAAATCCGCTTGAAATGAATCCAATAGATTGGGACGATATTTATAAAACGCATGGCTATACAATCCGCCGCGCAGCAAGACGTGCAGTACAATCATCATGGACAGCATCGGATTTAGCAATAGGAGCGCAAGTTGCAAGTGTTGTAATCGATGGTGTAACTTATACAAATATGCGAGTGATAGGCATCTTGACTCCAGCCGGTACATTCCCCTCATACGCTGGCGGAAATAGACCTCCGTTTATTTCAGGCGGTTTTGGTAGGGATGAAAGTAGAAAAATCCATGGTTCAACTGGTCAAATAGTATCAACCGGAGAATTGATTAATAGTGGCGCTTTAAATATGGAAGACGGTGGAGGCAGCACTCCATATAGTGGCGGTAATATAGGAAAACGAATGTTTTTAAATATTGATTCATCCCTTGTGGTTCCAACCGGAAGAGAAAATTCTCCTTATACTATAAGTACTCAACTCTGGAGACGCGTCAGCTAACGCGCCGCCAACATTGCATAGGTAAAACACTGTTTTGTCTGCCTGTATGTAGTGGGGGTATGAACCAAACGCCTATATTACCTTCTGTTGAGGAGTTAATTAGCTCAATTTTATCACCATTTCTAACACTAAAAACCATAGTTATCCTTCCTGATGCCGATCCTGATGCGTTTCCAATCCCGCCTGAAATAACTATAGTATCATTAATTTTTGCATAATCATTTCCGCCATGAATGCCTAGTCTTACTGATATAAAAACAAACCCGTCACCTTGATCGTTTATCCATGTACCATTACTGGATAATCTGTTTGTCGATTGCATATTTGCATAATCTGGAATATTCGGCTGATTTTCAATCCCCACCCCAAAACCGCCTAAAATAAACGGAGGTTTGATCTATCGGAAATAATTTCGCAATTTAAATTTTGTTAATCGTCCATTTTTGAATATTCATACTGTTTGCCTGTTAACACCGAAATATTTACCTAATTTATTCAATAATACTCGCAAGGCTTTACTTCCCTTGCTTTCTTTATGAAAGGTTAATTATTTTTGTCTTGTGAACATAAACCTATAGGGGTTTATTTTGAGGTTGTTTTACTGGTTATCTGTAAATATTTCTTTTTATATTTTGTATATATGAATATGGAAAGGTATAAAGCAGACCCATTAAGTATTATAAATAAATTCCGCAAATAAATAATAAAAATATTTATATAATAACTTGAATCTTTTTTTTAACTACTATATCATAAATGATAGATGCTCGTTAGGGCAAGCCGTTTGGTTTCTGCCCGATAGTAGGTCAGAGGGCTATCGGGCGTATTTTTTATTTCAGTGCTGTATATAAAACAGGCTGCGTCTTTTTAAAGGGCGTAGCCTGTTTTGTTTATGGAGGGGTAATGGCTGTAGCGGAGACAAATTTAATATTACAATTCTTAGAACGTAATTTCATTAATATTATTATTCTTGTTTGCCTTGTAATTGTAATGATAAGAGGCGCAGATAAAATTTTCCCAAGAATGAAAAAGGCGAAAATTGGTCCCGTTGAAATTGAACGCGATTGCAGCGACAGCAATGATAACAAAGATGGCGAAGAAAGAAGGGATTGTTCTAATAACAGAGGGCGAAGAGCGACCGATGTATGTAAAATGCACTGTGATATTGCGGGAATCATCGAAAGTAATACAAAAGCGTTAGACGAATTAAAAAATGCTGATATAAAACTTGTAGAACACGAAGAAGAAGTTTGGATTATGATTTTAGAAGATCGTTTTTATTCACCGTATCGGACAAAATCGGTTCGTATGGTTTCAGGATTAACTTATTTGTGGTGGGGTTTAAATGGCGATGTTAAAAAAGATGTTTTAGCATTTAAAGAAGAAAATCCCGAAGTATATAAAGATGTAATAACTTGCAGACCAGAATTACAACTGGGTAAATATGCTGAAGGCAGAAAACCGGAGAATGTATGAGCGATAATGTGAATGAAAAAATAGAAGAAAAAAAAGCAAGCCCGAAGCAAATATCGTTTTTTGCCATGATTTTATCAGGAGCGTGGATTGCTGTTCTGTCGCTTGTTAAAGCGTTTTGGGGGGTTATCGGAGTATTAATCACATCATTGAAAGAAGTAAATTTCGGTTTAACCGTTGGTGACATTGTTTTTTCAGGCGTTATGTTAGCGGCGGTTTTTTCGCCGATATATTTCTCGATAATTCTTGACAAGGTTAAAGAAATTAAATTGGGAGGTTAAAGAATGATTTTAACACAATTATTTTTATCGCTTGGAAAATTAGCGAGGGGCTTAAATAAGCAAGCTGTGTATTTTACAAAGCCTGTTGAAAAAATAATAATCCATTGGATTGGACCCTATCCGAACCACACTCTAGGAGGTGTAAGGAGCTGGTGGGAAAAAGGAAGTAATGGCGAAGGAGTGCAAGCCTCCGCGCATTTTATAATCAAAGAAGAATATGCGCTTCAATGTTTACCGTTAAATGAAGTGGGTTGGCACAGCGGCGATGCTAGAAATAATTCAAGCATCGGAATTGAAGTAGTGCCGATGAACCTTACAGGCGAATTCAGTCAGAAAACAATTGAAACGCTGAAAGAACTTATTCAATATATCAGAAAAGAAACCGGCAGAAACTTAGAACTTGAAAGGCATTATGACGGAGTACAGAAAAAAGACTGCCCGCGTTTCTACACCCCTGTCACTTCTCTGCTGGACGGCGGCGGACGTGTAAACAACCCGGAAGGCGGCGATCAGCGTTGGGAAGAATTAAAACAATTCTTAAACGCAGCGTAAAGGAGAGATCATGAATGAAAAAATTAAATCTTGGGCTAAAAAAAATCTTATTTGGCTTATTATTGTTGGTATTTTGCTTATCGGCTGCGTATGCGGAATTATCGCAGGAACTCACTTTTACCATAAATACACCGATCTTAACGCCATTGTGGAATCCGCAGACGGCGGAGACTTTGTTGAACTTGCCTTACAGCATGAGGCTACAATTATCGCCTTACAGCACGATCTTGGCGCAGCAGTCGAATACGGCAGAAGCGCAATCGAGCGAGCCGAACACGCAGAGCGAATCAATGACCGGATTGGAATTATTACTAAACAGGCAAATGCTGAATCTATTGAATTTAGAAATGCAATGGCAAACACTGGAAGCACAATCCGCGAGATTATCGAATTTCAACAGAGAACTATTGATTATGCAGGGAGAGTTGACAGAAACAATAAGGCTGTTGAAATGGAACTTGGAATGCGCTATGGAGAGAATACAAGACGCTGAAGGGGGCGCTATTGCGCTGCTTGACGAAAATAACGAAATGTTAAATCAGGCACGTCTTACAATGGCGAACATTACAAGGCTTCAGAATGAGTTGGCAAGGGCAAGGCGAGGATCGATAATAAGTTTCACAATCGGCGGTGTTTCTCTCGGTGTGGGTATGCCGTTAATCATTGAAGGAATAAGAACAGACAATTCGACAATGTTATGGTCGGGTGTCGGAACTATCGCGCTCGGCGGCGCAATATGGGCTATCGGTCATTTTGCTTTTCAGTGGTGGTAGCGTGAATGGGTATTATTCTGAAACAATCCTAGACAAGATCGTAAAGAATTTCAAGTTGGCATTTAAGGCGAAACAGCGTGCGTTAAAATACGGCAAATATAAAGACATAAAGGAATTTAGGGAACGAATAGAGTATAACGATACTCTTATCGGCGAACTTCAGACAGAGACAAATGTAGGCGAGATAAAAGGGTCATAGATATTTAAACCATATTTGCCATCATCATTTAATTTAATAGTATACGAAATATCATCTATTTTAAAATGAAAATTATCCGGCGAGCCTTCGGCTAACCATGCGTTTATTTTTATTTGAAACACTGCGTTTTTTTGAGCAATAAAGTCGCTTATTGCTTCATATACTTGATTATTAAAGTGATTGTCAAAATCTGAGAAATGTTGCCGTCTGCATAATTCCATTAATGGCATTATATAACCCCTATTGTAAAAATGTCAATCAGTAGTTTCCCAACGCCGTCCTGGTCTTGGGCGTTGCTTGAATTCCTCGATTTTCTTTTTTGTAAAATGATAGTCTTTGCGCCTTCCTTCGCCGGTAAATTTTACACCATTTTCTTTTGCCCATTTTTGTACAGTGCTTAAATCGCATACGCACATGGCGGCAACTTCTTTCACGCTGTATTTTTTTCTTTCTTTTTTCTCTTTCACGCTGTTTCAGCCTCTTCTGTTATTCCGTCTTTTTCTCTTAGCTGGATTAAGAAATCCTGTTTCCACTGCCGGTATGCGGTGTCGTATTGCTCCTTCTCAATGGTCTCAAACACATTCTGACTGTTATCCTTCCGCATTACGAACATTGTAACATGAGGCTTGCCATATCCGCCACTATGCCATTTCTCAAACGTGAAACCTAAATCATCTGTAAATCTTTCATGACAAACATATTTCATTGTATTTCTCCTTATATTATAATTATCTGTCTGACGGATAATAAAGTCAAGCACTTTTTGAAAAAAAATAAAGATTTTTTTTACCATCGGTAATCTAAAGCCTTTTAAAACCCATTAGGAGAAGATTTAGGAGAAAGAAAATTACCGTGAATGTAATAATAGGTCTTGACGAAAAATTATTAATAAAATATACTCACAATATAAGCCTTTTTTGTTCCTTTAATATGTGTGGCAATTACAGATAACCAATTTTCGGACTTGTAATCATGAGGTCCTCGGTTCGATTCCGAGAGACGGCTAAGAATAATTCGTTTCATGCCGTGAACCGTTCGCGCTGGCTTCTTGCAAATTTGCGTGTTTTGTTGTAATATTAACTAATGAAAACGGATCCGATTAAAACTCTTCTTCTGATAATTGATGTCCAGAACGATTTCTGCCCGGGCGGCGCTCTTGCCGTGAATGAAGGCGATGCCGTCGCTGCTCCGATAAATGAATTGAGCCGCGCTCTTTGCGCAAAAGGCGGACGCGCCGCGGCGACGCAGGATTGGCATCCCGCAGGGCATATTTCTTTTGCCTCATCGCATAACGGAAAAAAAAGCGGGGATATTATTGATACTCCTCTTGTTAAAGGACAGGTGTTGTGGCCTGATCATTGCGTTCAGGGAACTTTGGGCGCGGGTTTTCATCATGACCTTGATTTAGATCCGGTTTCGATGATTATACGAAAGGGTTTTCGGCAAAATCTCGATTCGTATTCGGCGTTTTTCGAAAACGATCAGAAGACACCGACAGGTATTGAAGGATGGATCAAATCGCTCGGAATTGAAACCGTAATCATGGGCGGAATTGCAACAGATTACTGCGTTTATTTCAGCGCGATGGACTGTAAACGAGCGGGGTTTAACACAATTATCGCGGACGACGCTGTAAGAGGCGTAGGTTTTCCCGAAGGTTCAATCGAAAAAGCGGTTGCACAAATGAAAAAAGCAGGAATTGAATTCGCTTCATCAAAAAAAATATTGGAATCATTAAATGGAAAATAATTCGGCGTTATTTACAGATTTTTATTCTCTTACAATGGCGCAAGGTTATTTTAAGCGTAGTTTAAAGGAACGCGCTGTTTTTGAAATGTTTTTCCGGCAGCAGCCTTTCAGCGGCGGCTATTCGATTTTCGCAGGGCTTGGTACGTTACTCGACAGTCTTGTTAATTTCTCCTTTTCCGGAGACGATATCGAATACTTAAAAACCTTGCGCGTTTTTGAAGATTCGTTTTTAGATTATCTTAAAACTTTTCGTTTTAAAGGATCTGTGTGGGCAATGGATGAAGGTACAGTTATTTTTCCGCATGAGCCTGTAATAAGAGTCGAGGGAGACTTAATCGAATGTCAGATAATCGAAGGGTTGATATTAAACATTATAAACTTTCAGACTTTGATAGCTACAAAAACCTGCCGGATATGGCTTGCGTCTAAAAAAGGCAATGTAATGGAGTTTGGTCTGCGCCGCGCGCAGGGTCCTGACGGAGCGCTTTCAGCCTCAAGAGCCGCGTTTATAGGCGGCGCTTACGGGACAAGCAATACGCTGGCGGGAAAAATATTCGGCATCCCTGTAATGGGTACAATGGCTCATTCATGGATCATGTCGTTTAACGATGAAGAAGAAGCGTTTGACTGTTACGCGTCAATTTATCCTGAAAGAGCGATTTTTTTAATCGATACCTACGACACTTTAAAAAGCGGAATTGTTAACGCGATAAAATCTGGAAAAAAACTTTTAGCGCAGGGGAAAAATTTTGGAGTACGCCTTGATTCAGGCGACATTCAATATTTGTCGATAGAAGTGAGAAAAATGTTAGATGAAGCAGGATTAACAAAAGCTTATATAACCGCTTCAAACGATCTTGACGAGCATATTATCGAAATGCTTGTAAAAGAAAATACTCCGATCGACAGCTGGGGCGTAGGCACAAGAATGGTAACAGGCGGACAATCCGCCGGCGCGGTCAGCGCCGCGTTTCCGGGAGTGTATAAACTATCCGCAATGATCAACAAAGAAAAGATAATTCCCGTAATGAAAGTATCGGATAACATGGAAAAGACGACAAACCCCGGTATCAAACAGGTATGGCGCGTAAAAGATAAAAACGGTTTGGCGGTAGCTGATATACTCGGTTTAATTTCTTCAGGCAACAAGAGCGAGGAAACGTTAGACGACATTAAAAACGGAGAGCGTTATTGTTTCTGGCATCATTGCGGCGACTACCGCCACTTTATTCATGATGTAGACGGCAGCGCTGAGCCTATGTTAAAAAAACGAATGGAAAACGGCGTTCTTACGCAAAAACTTCCGGCGTTAGACGAAATAAAAAAGCACGCTCAAAAAGAACTTGAAACCTTAGACGCTACGTACAAAAGGCTTTTAAATCCGCACGTTTACAAAGTTTCGATCACGGACAATTTACGTAATTTGAAACTGGAATTAATTAAAAAACATTTGGGCAAGAAAGAAGGGTAGAAGGGCTATACGATCATCCTCTTCCGTCGTAAATAGAAAAATCAACATAATCACTCTTAGCAACCGGCGTAATCGAACCCTCGCAAATAATCTGTCTGTCTGTTCCGTCCGCGCGTATTCTGTAAAGTTTACCTTGTTCTTCTTGATTAATAAAATACACCCATCCGCCTCTTACGCAAAAACTTAAAGTATATTCGCTGTTGAGTATTTGCTTTTGTGTTCCGTCTGTTCTCATTCTGTTAATATAATGATCGTCTCCGCTTCTGTAGTATATCCACCCTCCTGCAACGTAGATATTATCTGTATATTCTTCATTGAGTTTTTGTCTGCCTGTTCCGTCTATGCGCGTCTTATGAAAATGACCGTGACCGCCGTAATTATTATAATATATCCATCCGTCCGCTATATCGAAATTGGTGCTATTATCATCGCAAATTATTTGCATTTGCGTTCCATCCGGTCGTATTCTATAAATACAACCGCCGCAAAAATAACCGTTTATAAGATAAATCCATCCGTCAACTGCGATTGCATCACTAGCGGTATAATCAAAGATTTTTTGTCTGCCTGTTCCGTCTATGCGTATCCTGTAAAGTTTTTTGTCGTCATCCCTGTTTGTGTAGTAAACCCATCCGTCCGCTACATTGATATAAAAAATATTTTCATCAATTAGTTTTTGATTTTTAGTTCCGTCAATACATATTCTGTATAGTTTTTGTTCCTTAAAATCTTGGTAGTATATCCAATCACCAGCTGAATTTAAAAATTGGCTTTGTACATCGTTAATTTTTTGTTTATCTGTTCCGTCCGCTCGCATTTTGTAGATTTTTTGACCGTCACTGGGATTTATATAATAAACCCATTCGCCTGTTAAGACGGCAATTCCGCTTTTGACTGAATCTGCTGAAATTTTTTCTGATGATAAATCCGCTTCTGTTTTTTGCGGCGTTTGTTTTTTTGCATTTTGCGGCGGCGTTTGCTTTTTCGCTTTCTGCTGCGGTGATTGTTTCGACGTACGAATTTCTGTATTGTGTCCGCTGTTTTTAATTGTTTTGTCATATTCTTTTTTTGTTTTTGGATCTTTTAAAACTGAATATGCAAGATAAATATTCATAAATTTTTCTTTAGCGTCATATTCATTGTTATAATCAGGGTGATATTTTTTTACCAGAATTCTAAACGACTGGCTTATTTCGTCTAACGACGCGTTTTGATTGATTTTTAATATTTCGTAATAATTCATAAAAAACTCCTTTGCACATACGGCGGTTATTGATCGGAAAGCGGCGCGTCATAAACATTGACGGATAAACCGTCATTATCAATTTCATTTATTAAAATTGTGGATACCTTTGTAAAATGTTCAAATGACTCGGAAGTCAATGAATCAAATATAACAATATCATTCTGATTACGTTTAAGCAGAATATCTCCGTCAGTTGTTCTGAAAGCCTGAGGAGATAAAGGATTTCCCTCGCGTGCATACATGACAATCATTATTTCATTCTGCGCATTAACAACAACGTCATAATCATCAGTGTCAGCAGGATCAATAAGTTTAATTTCGTCATCTGATTTGGCTGTCGTTTGCTGTACGTTCTGTTTTGACAGCGTGTCTTCAACTTCAACTTCGTCTTCATCCTCTTCGATATCCAGTCCATTGGGAAAAGTCCATCGTGTTTCACCGCAGGGAACGCCGTTTGCAAAATCTCCTTCGCAAATATTCCCGTCTGTGAATCTCATTGTTCCTTTGCCGTGAGGTTTACCGTCAACAAAATCGCCTATGTATGAACAAACACCGTCATCGGCGTATTTCCTTTTTCCTTTTCCTGTCATCGCGCCTTTGATTAAATCACCCTTGTAAACATCACCGTTAGTCATTACCACTATCCCTTTGCCGTGAGGTAAACCGTCAATCCAATCTCCTTCGTACACGGTGCCGTCGGTATAAATTATTTTTCCCTTGCCGTGAGGGTTTCCCTCAAGTAAATCACCTTCGTACACAGAACCGCTTTCTAATGTGACTTTTTCCATAAAGTTCTCCTTGCGCACCTATCGCATTTTAATTTTGTGCCATATAGCCGTAATATGAACATAGAGAAAAAATGCTAAAACATTGATTTATGTTGCGTTTTGGCAGTTAAAACATAAATTAGCAATGCTGTTCCGGACGAGTCTTCTATATCGCATCTTGAATTTTTATCATTTTTCTTTTAATATTTTCAACATATAGGAGTAAAAATATGCTGCTTGTTGAATTGGGTTCTCCCATTGCGGATTTATTTAAAAAAATTAACGAAACATGGAGGCGTCTTTGAGGACGCTCAATTTGCTCAAAGAATCGCTGAAGTAGAAGCGAAGACCGCCGAACCGGGCTTTTGGAATGATCAAGAGACGGTTGAAAAAACGATGGCTTCGCTCAAAAGTTTAAAAAACAGATACGAGCCGTGGAAAGCTCTTTATGATGAAATCTCGGATTTACAAACGCTTTTTGAACTTGCGGCGGAGGCTGAAGATGAGAGCGAAGGCGCCGGAATTGAGAACACGCTGAAACAGCTTTCGGAGCGATACGAAAAACAAAATATATTTGAATTGATGTCAGGCGAAATGGATAAAAACGCCTGCTTTCTTACGGTTCACTCCGGAGCGGGCGGAACCGAAGCCTGCGATTGGTCGCAGATGCTCTACCGGATGTACCTTCGCTGGGCAGAGCAGAAAGGCTTTTCCGTCGAAGAAGTTGACAGACAGGAAGCCGAGGGCGGAATCAAATCCGCGACGTGCCGCGTTGACGGCGATTACGCTTACGGTTATTTAAAAGGCGAGACGGGGATTCATCGTCTTGTTAGAATCAGTCCTTTTGATTCAAATGCAAGACGCCACACGTCGTTCGCCTCGGTTTACCTTTTTCCCGTGATTGATGATACTATTGAAGTTGATATAAAACCTGAGGATCTGCGCGTGGATACTTACCGCGCGGGAGGAGCGGGAGGGCAGCACGTTAATAAAACAGACAGCGCTGTTCGTTTTACGCATCTGCCTACGGGAATTGTTGTCGCGTGTCAAAATGAGCGCAGTCAGATTAAAAACCGCTCGATCGCGATGAGTATGCTGAAAGCGCGCCTTTATGAATTCTATCGGCAGGAAAAAGAAAAAGAGAACGCGAAATTTTCTCAGGAAAAAAAAGATATTTCGTGGGGGCATCAGATAAGATCGTATGTGTTTCAGCCTTACACAATGGTTAAAGATTATCGTACAAAGGTTGAAAAAGGAAATATTCAGGCGGTAATGGACGGAGATATCGATCCTTTCATCGAAGAATATTTAAGATTTGTCTGGAAAAATGCGGCTAACGCCGCTGAATAATTTGTAAATGAAAGGAGTTGCTTTGAAAGGAAGAGTCCTTTTAATTATTTTTATTTTTGCCGCGCTTAACAGTGAAGTTTTAGCTTCGGGAAAAAAAGATACCGCTCCAGTTAAAACTCAAAATAACGAATGGATTCTTTGCATTACAAATTTTGATACAAAAACATTGCCGCTTGAAAAAGCGGTTGTTGTGCCTGTATTGGCAAGAAAAATGGTTGAACGCCTGAACACGATAAGTTACCGCACGCGTATATCCCCCGAGTATGCTTATTATGAAGGGTTTGCATGGTCGCGCGCGCGCGCCGCTGCCGCGAAGGCAATAGCGTCAAAAATGGATGAAAGGTCTTCTGAAATATACAAGGGAAATCCCAAATGGAGATACGACCAAAATATCGCTAGAATTGATAAAGATCTGATAAAATTAAGAACAGCTCTGGAAGTAATAGAAGATAACGCTCCTGTTATTAACAATGAGCCGGCTTTTAAATTAACAAGCGGCAGCAATTCACTTAATTTTCCGGCTGCGCCTGCTGCCGGGGGAGAAAGCGCGTTTTGTTTGTCTCAAAACGCCGACGCGTTTCTAGCTGGCGCTATTGTCGATTTTCACGGCAGGTTTTTATTATCTTTAAAGCTTTATGTTTCATATACAAAAACTTTTGTGTGGGAAGACAGAATTGTTTTTTCACAGGAAGATATTGATCCGGCGTTAGACGACATTTTACAAAAGCTGATGATTGTACTCGGAGGAAACGAGCCTGCAATAGTGTCAATAACCGCTGAGCCGGAAGAAACGCTTGTGTTGATTAACAAATCGTTTGCCGGAAGAGGAAGCACAGGTAATTTGGAATATCCGCCGTCAACAATAATAGTTACGGCAGTAATTCCGGATCATGAAAGTGTTACTTTTAAAGCTGATCTTTCTGCTGCGGAGATAACGGAAATTAATATAAGACTTGCTCCTATACAATATGAAGACGTAAATATTTTAGGAGATCCTGAAAGCAGAATATATCACGGAGCGCTTTATGTAGGGAATGCTCCGTTGACTTTACGTTTGCCGGTTCATAATCTTGAATATATCGAAATGATATCGCCTATTTCTTCAACCCAGGGAAAAATTGTTTTTGAAGCTCCCGGAGCGTCGGATGTTCCGCCGTCTTTCGCGGTAAGAACGCGCCCTTCTATGAAAAAAAACAGCGTCGATTTACACCGGCGTATTTTTTATTGGGGATGGGGTTCAACATGGATAACCGGAATCGCGGCATGGATTTCACATTACACTTACATAGAAGCAAATAAAGCGTATAACGTATTTTATAATCCTGATTTATATAATGACCTTAGAATTATTTCGTATGTCAGAACAGGCGCGTTTATCGCGCTTGGAGTAGCCGGTTCATTCACCGTTTACCGTTTTATCAGATATTTGATTACAGCAAACAGAGACGCCACATCTGTTACAAAGCCGGTCAAGGTAAGAAAAAGCAAAGTGAATATTGTGAATGATGTGAATCTAATAGTTGAAGAAGATGCTGAAGACGCCGAGGAAGGTGAATAAATGAAATTCGGAGAAAAAATAAAAAGTTTTTTCTTTGGAAAAACTATTTTAAACGATGAATTATACGACGATCTTTGCGATCTTTTGATAGAAGGCGATTTCGGCGCCTCGCAGGCGTATAATATGACCGAATTGCTGAAAGAAAGATGTAAAAAAGAACCGCCTGAGAATATTCCGCGGAAACTTGCGCAATTATTAGAGGAAGAATTGTTAAAAGGAAAACCTGCCTCCGCTTTAGAATTAGACGCCGATATTACAATTATTTTATTGTTAGGTGTAAATGGAGTCGGAAAAACAACAACAGCCGCGAAATTAGCGGACTTTTTCGATAAACAAAAAAATAAAAAAGCAATTCTCGCAGCCGCAGACACTTTCAGAGCCGCCGCGATAGATCAATTAAAAATTCACGGACAAAAATTAAATATGCGGGTTGTGGCTCATAAACACGGCGGAGATCCCGCTGCGGTTGTTTATGACGCGCTCGAAGCTGCGATTTCTGGGGATTCAAATATTGTAATTGCCGATACTGCAGGAAGGATGCATACTAAATCCGCTCTTATAGAAGAGCTTCGCAAAATTGACAGGGTAGTTGAAACAAAATTTAACGCTTTTTCTTCGGAATGTAATAATAAAAAAAGCATGCGTTATCTGAAATATCTTGTTCTTGACGCTACAACCGGAAGAAACGCCTTTGCGCAGGCGGAGATATTTCACTCCGCTGTCGCGTTAGATGGAGTAATATTAACAAAATACGATTCAAGCGCGAAAGGAGGCGTAATATTTTCGCTCGCTGCCGAATTGCAGCTTCCTGTTGTATTTGTATGTACAGGCGAGAAATATACTGACATTGAAATATTTAATCCTCAAAAATTTACAAATGAATTTACGGGTGCTGTCTGATGAATATATTATTAAAAAATAAAAAAGTCATTGTGATTTTTGTTTTTATTATCCTGCTTTTTATCGGAATAATCGCGCTGACGCAGGAATTGGATTTAGATATACCGGAGGCAAAAGCTAACGAAACCGATGAATTAACGGATGAATTCGAAGATGAATTGGATTTGCCGCCGAGAAAACCTACGCGCTGGTTTATTTCAAACGCGGGAGGAATGGCGCTTGAAGAAACGGAGTCTCGTTTTGTCGCGATGCGCAGCGAATATTCACTCGTTATAGATTATCCCGGTAATATTAAAGAATTTCCCGAACGGCTTATTGAATATAAAAATGATAAATTTAATTTTGAGATACGTTCGCTTTATAACAAGGGAGAATTACAGCGGACGCAATGGATATTCAAAGATGAAAAAGAAATAACCAGAATTAACGCAGTTTTTGTTCAGCCGAAAGATTCCGGGTTTATAGAATTATTTAATGAAAAATCATTTCTTATGTCGGAATTCATGTTTTATGAAGACGGCGGAAAAAGTAAAATAGAATATCAAGAAAAAAACAATTTAATAATTAAAGCTGATTTTTTTGACTGGGATGCAAACGATAAAAAGTATGCTGCGTCATACACTGACATATACCGTTACAACCGTTCTCTATCGCTCAGGGCTGTAGAAAGAGTTTTTTCAAAAAATACTTTATTAAACGATCCTTTGCGGATTACTTTTCCAAGGCGCATAATGGACGCGATTAAAACAGATTTTTTAACAAGTCAGAGATTAAATATTGTTCCTGAATTTTTCGGTGAAGTATTCGCCGAAGCATCAACAAAAATGATTTTTGAAACCGATGATCGCGGCAGAATTATCAGTCAAACATTTTATGATGAAGAAGAAAAAATTATTTGGACTATTGTTAATAAATGGTCAAATGATCGTATTGTTTCTACCGTAAAAACAGAAGGAGAAACAGAGCTTAGAGCCGATTATGAATATGCGTCTAACGGGGACAGAATAGTTGAGCGTAACTTCCGCAATGGAAAATTGGAACGCATTGTCCGCACTAATAATAAAATCGACACTGAAGAACTTTATTATGAAGATATTCTTGTTCTTAAAGCCGTCTGGGAAGACGGAAAAAAGATTTCTGAAGAAAGGATAAGGTAATTGAAAAAGTCTTGGGTTTTATATATTGCATCACGTTTTCTGTTTAAAGGGAGAGGCAGTTCCCCTGTTTTATCAATTTTGGGGATTGCTTTCGGCGTTCTTGCGCTGATAGTTATAATTGCCGTAATGAACGGTTTTCAATTGGGTTTTATCGAAAGTATATTAGAGATTTCATCGTATCATTTGCGTCTGGAAAGAATCGCGCCGGAAAAAATTGAGGAAGCGCGGGAGAGAGTTCTTGCTATTGACAGCGTGAGAGCCGCGGTTCCGTTTAAAGAATTTCAAGCGCTTGCAAGAGGAAAAAGAACAGGGCAGCAGGCGGTTATGATAAGAGGTATAAAAGAAAATACTCTTGTAATAGACGGCGCGATGGAGGAAAAAATTGATTTTATATCAGGTAATTTTGATCTGACGGAAGACAGATCGGTTTTGATGGGATCGGAACTTTCTCGGAGGCTTGGGCTTACAGTAGGAGATAAAGTTACATTATTTTCAATAACGGGAATTCTATCGGCAGAAGAAGATGAAGGCGGCGTAGAAGAATTTGAATTAAAAGGAACATTCAGAACAGGATATTATGAATATGACAGCACATGGGCGTTTGTTAATATTGATGACGTATCGTATTTAGATAAAGAAAGCGAAATAATAATCGGAATAAAACTCGTGAACAGATTTAATGACAGAATTATACTTGAGCAGGCAAAGAAAAAATTCGCGGATTATGAAAAAATAAAAATCACGAGCTGGCGTGATTATAACCGATCGTTTTTCGGAGCGCTGAGAACCGAAAAACTTTTTATGTTTATTCTCGTAGGGCTTATTTTTATTGTAGTCGGCTTGAATATTTTTCAATCGCAGAGAAGAGCGGTTCTTCAAAGGCGCGAAGAGATAGGGCTTTTACGGGCGGTGGGCGGCGCTGAAAAAGACGTGCGATTTGTATTTGTTCTTGACGGAGCGATTACCGGTTTGTCGGGAGCGGCGGCAGGTATTGTTTTTGGACTTTTAATAGCGTATAACATACCGCAGTTTTTCTCGTTAATAGAAACAATCGTAAATACATTCATAAACTTATTAAACTTAATAGCCGGTATTTTCGGGCTTGGATGGGCGGAAAATTTCGCCGTTTTTTCTCCCGCTATATTTTATATTAAAGAAATACCTTCGCGGATTTTATTTCAAGAAGTAATTCTTATTTTTATGTTTGGTTTTTTATCGGCGCTGATGGCGTCATATTTTGCTTCCGGAAAAATATCAAAAATACGGCCTGCGGAGGTTTTGCGTTATGAGTGACGTGCAGGAAAAGAAAATTATGTTAAAAGTTGAAAACATCGTAAAGAATTTCGCTTCAGGCGCTGAGACGCTTCACATCTTAAAAGGCATTAATTTTGAGATTGAACAAGGCACAACAGCCGCAATCAGCGGACAGAGCGGAAGCGGAAAAAGCACGCTTTTGAATATTATCGGCGGACTTGATAAAACAGATGAAGGAAGCGTTTTTGTAGGCGCTGATAAAGAAAAAATTAATATTATTTCTCTTTCCGAAAAAGAAATTTCTGTTTACAGATCAAAAAAAGTCGGTTTTATTTTTCAATTTCATTATCTGTTAAAAGATTTCACGGCTCTTGAAAATATAATGCTGCCTGCGTTTATAGCGGGTATAAAAAAGAAAGACGCAATAGATACGGCAAGAGCATTGCTCTGTGACGTAAAACTTGAAGATCGCGCAAATCATTTTCCCTCCCAGCTTTCAGGCGGAGAGAGGCAGAGGGTTGCGGTGGCAAGATCAATGGTCAATAATCCTGAATTAATTCTTGCCGACGAGCCTACGGGAAATCTTGATCCGCAAAACAGTGAAATTGTCTCTGATCTTCTTTATGAAAGCGCGCAAAGAAGAGGCAAAACATTAATTGTCGTAACGCATGATAAAAGAGTCGCGCTTAAAGCGTCAATCAGATTTTTTCTGGAGAACGGCAGACTTATCGACGAGCAATGCAATGACCCGCTTAATGATGAACAACTATCAGGGGATCAATTTTGAAAAACAGAGCGGCTTTTTTTATCGCGCTTAGGTATTTATGGGCGCGTGCGCATGAGGGCGGACGTTATCTTCGGGGAGCCGCGGCGGGTATTGCCGTAAGTCTTGTTCCGATTATCGTTACTTTAATTGTCGCGGACGGAATGATCAGAGGAATTACGGAACGTTACATTGAAGTCGGAACAGGTCATGCGCAGGTTTTTGACACGATGAGTAACGGGTATGAAAATGCAATTTATAAAATAAATGAAATGGAAAGCGTTAGAGGAACATGGCTTGAAAAACGAGGCATGGGAGTGCTTGCGGGAAGAGGCGGAAGAACCGGCGTCACTGTACGTTCTATTGAATCGTCTTTCTGGGATGATGAAGGCAGTTTATCTTTTTTGAAAATAATTGAAGGAGCGCATAAGCCTGAAACAGAGCGCGATATGATTATCGGCGTAACACTCGCAGAAAAAATAGGCGCAAAAACAGGAGATACCGTAAGGCTTATGACTGTAATGCCGGGCGGCGAAGAAAGTTTTTCTCCGCGTATGACGTCTTTTACCGTTAGGGGAATTACTTCGTGCGGTTATAACGAACTTGACGCGTTATGGTGCATAATAGGTTATGATACAGGCAGAGTTTTTTCATCTGAACAAGTATCAACAAGTTTAATTGTAAAAATTGATGATCCGTTCAAAAAGGCTGATAATTTTATTTATAATTTATATGATAATTTAGAAAGCGGTTTTAGTTTTTTTACATGGAAAGATCTTTTGCGCTCTCAATACAGCGCATATGAAACTTCAAGGCAATTACTGCTTTTTATTATGGCGCTGATAGTTATAGTCGCAGCTGTAAACGTATCGTCCGCGACAAGCATGCTTGTTTTGGAACGTCAGAGAGACATCGCGGTATTAAAAGTAACAGGCGGCAGCGTAAGAGGAGTAACGAGAATATTTCTTTGGGGCAGTTTTTTAACAGGATTGATCGGAAGCATAATCGGAATTACTCTGGGTTTATTAATCGGAAGCAATATAAATATTTTAATCCGGTCTCTTGAAAAGTTTCTAAGTTTTTTTTCCGGATTATTCAACGGCGAAGAAATAAAAATACTCGATCCCGGTTTTTATCTTGAGACAATTCCTATCATTATAGACTGGAAAATGGTAATGTTGATCGGTTTTTTCGCAATTCTTTGTTCAGTGCTCGCCTCATGGCTGCCGGCGCGAAGAGCCGGAAAACTAAAACCGATGGAACTGATAAGAAAAACATAACGAACAATATGTAAATCGCTATTCATTGTTTATGTTCGCTGTTATCTGTATTCTTCCCATGCTTTAATTTCGATTTCCGCTCCGTTATGCAATGTTTCGAGCGCGTCGATAAATTCTTTCGCGACTTTTATATTTGTAAAAAGCGGAATATCAAAATCAATTGCCATGCGGCGGATTGTGTAGTCGTTCTTTAATTCCAATTTGGCGTTGTTCTTCGGGATATTTATGATCATGTCGATTTCGCGTTTTTTGATTATGTCGGCAATGTTAGGTGATTTTTTTTCAAGAGGCCATGCGAGAGCGGATGCCGGAACATGATTGTCCGCGAGAAATTTTGCCGTTCCGCGCGAAGCGAAAAGAGTATGTCCCATTTTTACGAGTTTGCGCGCGGAATCAAGGAAGTCAAGTTTGTCCTCAATTGGACCTGTAGAAAGCAGAATTCTCGCTTTATTTTTTGGGATTTTATAGCCGACAGAAAGAAGCGCTTTTAACAGCGCGTCAGAAAGGCTTGAGCCTATGCAGCCAACCTCTCCCGTGCTTGCCATTTCAACTCCGCTTATCGGGTCTGCGCCGTGAAGACGGGAAAAACTGAATTGAGCGGCTTTCACTCCGACGCATTGGAGTTCAAGCGCGGAGACAAGTGATTTTTCTACATGTTCACCTAACATCGCTTTTACGGCGAGCTCGATCATGTTTACGCGGCTGACCTTTGAGCAGAACGGAAAACTGCGGCTTGAGCGAAGATTACATTCTATTACGCGAACGCTTCCTCTTTGCGCGAGAAACTGAATGTTAAAAGGTCCTGTAATATCGAGAGCTTTCGCGATTTTTTCGCTTATCTGTCTTATTTTGCGTAACGTTTCGACATAGAGTCTCTGCGCGGGAAGAACGACTGTCGCGTCTCCCGAATGAATACCGGCGTTTTCGATATGTTCCGTAATCGCGTGAAAAAGAATCTCTCCGTTTTTCGCTACAGCGTCAATTTCAATTTCTCTTGAGTTTTCAACAAACTTTGAAATTACGACAGGATGCTCAGGCGATACATCGGCGGCAAGATTTAAAAACTGCTCTAAGCTTGAATCGTCCCACGCGACATTCATCGCGGCTCCTGAGAGCACGTAACTCGGGCGTATCAGAACAGGATAATCGGCTGTCTTCGCGAAATCTTTCGCTGAAGCGTGATTTGTTAATTCTTTCCATTCAGGCTGACCTATGCCGAGTTTATCAAGGAGGGCTGAAAATTTATTTCTGTCTTCCGCGTTATCAATCGATTTAGGCGTTGTTCCGTAAATATGAACTCCCGCGTCAAAAAGTTTTGTCGCGAGATTATTCGGAATTTGTCCACCCATCGAAACAATTACGCCTTCGGGATTTTCGCGCTCGTAAATGTCTAAAACTCTTTCAAGAGTTAATTCTTCAAAATAGAGTCTGTCGCACATATCGTAATCTGTGGAAACGGTTTCGGGATTGCAATTTACCATGATCGAAAGCCGCCCTAATTTTCTTACCGTCTCTACAGCATTAACGCAGCACCAGTCAAACTCAACGCTCGATCCGATTCTGTAAACTCCTGAACCTAAAACCATTACGCCTCTGCCTGATGAAACAACATCATCAAATTGTGCGGGAGAAGGAGAAGCGGCGTTTCCGTAAGTCATGTACAAATAATTATTTTTCGCAGGATATTCGGCGGCAAGAGTGTCTATTTGTTTTATCGACGGAAGTATTCGATATTCTTTGCGCATAACGCGAACCTGCGCTTCTGTTAAACCGGTAAATGTTCCGATTCGCGCGTCGGAAAAACCTAACTGTTTTGCGCGCGCTAATAATAAATGGGGAATGTTAGTTTTTTTATCATTGCTCACTGTTAATTGTTTAAGCTCTTGTTCAATCTTCCATACGTTGGCGATTTTATTTAAAAACCACTTGTCAATTTTTGTAAATTTATAAATCTTGTCGACGCTCCAGCCTTCGCTTAAAGCGCGGTAAATCGCGTAAATGCGTCTGTCTGTCGGTTTTGAAAGCGCGTCGCGCAGTTTAGCGTCCATGCCGCTTCCCGATAAACCGCAGAATGAATCGTCGTCAGCAAGCCCCGGCGCGCCGATGCCTGTCATGCGCAGCGCTTTTTGAATCGCTTCTTCAAAAGTTCTCGCGATTGACATTACTTCTCCGACGGATTTCATTTCCGATCCGATGCGGATATCGACGTTTTTGAATTTTGTTAAATCCCAGCGCGGAACTTTTACAACGAGATAATCGAGAGCAGGCTCAAAACATGATTTGGTTACGCGCGTTATGTGATTTTCAATTTCGAGAAGGGAGTGACCGAGCGCGATTTTCGCGGCGATAAATGCAAGCGGGTAGCCTGTCGCTTTTGAGGCGAGAGCGGAGCTTCGCGAAAGACGGGCGTTTACTTCAATGATGCGGTAATCTTCGGAAAACGGATCGAGCGCGAATTGAATGTTACATTCGCCTACGATTCCGATATGGCGTATAACGTCAATGCCGATGCGGCGGAGTTTTCCGAGTTCGGAATCGGTTAATGTCTGAGCGGGAGCTACAACAATGCTTTCGCCTGTGTGAATTCCGAGCGGATCGAAATTTTCCATACTGGCGACGGTTATGCAGTTGTCGTACGCGTCTCTTACAATTTCAAATTCGATTTCTTTCCAGCCGCCGAGCCATTCTTCAACGAGAACCTGAGGCGGAGTGTCGATTTCAAGTTTTCTTGCGAAAACCATCGCGCATCGTTTGCTTAGCTCAGCTTCGTTTTTACATATACCGGAGCCTGCGCCGCCGAGAGCGAACGCGACACGAGCCATTACAGGGTAGCCGATTTCGTTTGCCGCTTTCAGCGCGGCGGCAGTATCTGTAACAGCGAAACTTCGCGGAGTTAAAGCGCCGATTTCATTCAGCCTGTTTACAAACAACTGGCGGTCTTCGGTGTCTTCGATTGTTTTTACGGGAGTACCTAAGACGCGCACGTTGTTTTTGGAAAGTGTGCCTTCGCGATCGAGAGCGACGCCGCAGTTTAAAGCTGTTTGTCCGCCGAAGGAGAGCAGCATTGCGTCAGGTTTTTCTTTTTCGATAACTTTGCGCACGTATTCGGGCGTTATCGGAAGAAAATACGTTGAGTCCGCCATTCCTTCGCTGGTTTGAATCGTAGCAATGTTGGGATTAATTAAAATTGTTTTAATCCCTTCTTCACGTAACGCTTTGATTGCCTGCGATCCTGAATAGTCAAACTCTCCGGCTTGTCCGATTTTTAATCCGCCTGAGCCGAGAATTAAAACTTTTTTAGGGAGGGATTGTGACATGGAGTCTTGATTGTTGTTAGGTGTCATTATTTTGCCTCCTTTATCTGTGTGATAAATTTGTCAAACAGGAATTCGGTGTCGCAGGAACCGGGGCATCCTTCGGGGTAGAACAGAACTCCGCTGAAAGGCTTTGCGTTATGGCGTATCCCTTCGATAGTGCCGTCATTCGCGTTTGTGAACCATTTTGCCCAATCATGAGGCAGGGTTTCAGGGCGTATCGCGTAACCGTGGTTTTGTGATGTCACGTAACATCGTGTCTGAGCTTTTTGTTCGGTGTTTTCTTCGATACTCGGCTGGTTTTGACTTCTGTGTCCGAACGGCAGTTTATAAGTGTCTGCTCCCGCGGCAAGCGCGATTATAAGGCTTCCAAGACCGATGCCGAAGACCGGTTTTTTCGCGGATAACGCTTTGCGCGCGGAATCGATTAATTTCTTGTATTCTTTTGGATCACCCGGACCGCTTGAAATTAAAAGCCCGTCATAATCAATTTTTTCTATATCTAAATTGCACGGTACGCGTATTACTTCCGTTCCGCGGTTTAAAAGATTGCGTATAACGTTCGCTTTTGCGCCGCAGTCAACAACGGCGATTTTTAAACCGCTGCCTGAC
>Ga0209755_10000253_pt1 | contig 105278 bp, 86 predicted proteins | sample TergutCo191P1_FD_187301 | JGI IMG/M metagenome (GOLD analysis project Ga0209755, IMG submission 187301) | Cornitermes sp. P1 segment gut microbial communities from Petit-Saut dam, French Guiana - Co191P1 (SPAdes) (version 2) | ecosystem: Host-associated > Arthropoda: Insects > Digestive system... | reverse complement strand
GAATCTCAAAAAAGTGGACAATGCCTATCAGGAATTGGGGTGAGGCGTTAAACCAATTTGCGATCATTTATGGGGACAGAGTCCCGTTATGATAATTTGCGTTTTACACAAAAAATATTATGGGTTCCTTCCTGCAGTATTTTTCCACCAATTCTTCACGGTTATTCTCGTAATATTCCCATTCCCTGTCAAGCATTCAAAGCCTCCGTTTCTATTTTAGGTTATATTAGGAAGCATGACAATCGCTACTTCTTCCACGCTTTAACACTTTGTAAATATTCAATCACTTTTAATCCATTAACCGCTCCAGAAACCGGTATTCTCTTTGGGTCTTTAACACAGGCAACAGCATCTTTTAACATATTTGCAAAATATCCGGTTGGACCCTTGAATTCTCCGTCTGTTTTTTGCAATGAGCGGAATTTTTGTGCATAAGGGCATGGGACGCTTTCAAATATTTCATAGACGCCGTTACCGATGCGTAACCTGCCTTTCTCGCAGGAGATTTCAATCTCGAAAACAAGATGATCCCTCCCTGCACCGATTTCAATAATTACAGGAATTTCCGAATCAGATTTCTCTCCGCAAAGCGATGCTTCAAGCCAGGCTGTCCCTTTATTTGATGTAAGTTTTGCCCCTATTGTACGTTTGTGTTTAAGATTTGAATCTGTAAGAAACATAATTGCATCTGCAAGATGAGTGCCGTCATGCCAGAGCATATCTAAAATGCGCCTTGTACGTCCCATATATAAAACCGCACTTACAGAAATAATTGCGCCTAACTTTCCCTCTTTAAGAATTTCTTTGGCTTTTATATAATCTTGCGAATAACGTCTTTCATGATTTGTGATTATGATAGTACCGGAAACATCGTTGTATGTACCGTCTTTAACCTGTGAAAGACGGGCTATTTTCCGCGCATCTTTTAATTTATCTGCAAGAGGTTTTTCGCAAATTACTACAGGGATTTTCATCTGAGACGCAAGAAAACAATATTTAAAATGACTGTCAGGGTGTGTCGCTATAACTAAAATTTGCGGTTTATGAGCGGCTATCATTTCATCCGCATTTTCATAAACAGGAACTTTCCATTTTTCTGCAAAAAGATTACGGCGTTCTCCGCTTATGTCAGAGCCTGCAACTAAAATACAGTCACCGTTAGCCGCAATAGCACCTGTATGCGTACATGGTTTTTCACGAAGCTCATCATCTTCAAGTATTGAAGCAATACGCCCAAGCCCTACAACAGCCGCTCTAATTTTCTCCATTATCATTCTCTCTTACAAAAGCAAATTTATCTTTGTACTCATTTAACTGTTCTCTGTTACTTGTTCACCGCTCACTATTATCTGTTCGCTGCTTTTTGCTTTTTTGCTCCGCCATGAATTAAATACAGAATACATAATTGGTGTAACAAAAATTGTCATAAATGTGCTGACAAAAAGACCGCCGACAAAAGTTTTTCCTATCGGCTGGATTGTATCAGCGCCCGCGCCCGGAAAAAAAGCGATGGGCGCTAAACCTAAAATCGTTGTAAGGCTTGTCATTAAAATGGGGCGTAAGCGCCTTCTGCCGGCTTCTACGCACGCTTCCTTTACATCCATGCCTCGGGCGCATAAGGTGTTTGTATAATCGACTAAAACAATCCCGTTATTAATTACAACGCCTACACAAGCAATGATTCCTACAATAGAAAACATCGACATTGCTTGCCCGGAAAATTTATAAATCCAGATTACACCGATAAAAAGCAAAGGTATTGAGAAAATTATTATCAAGGGATCGACAAAGGATTCAAACTGGCTTGCCATTATTCCGAATATCAGGAAAATTGCGGTTAACACAATTAAAATATATAACGATGCAAAAGATTGAATTTCTGATGCTTCGCCTAGATAACGTACTGTCACCCCTTCGCGTTCAACAAGACGTTCCGCTATCGTTTGTTCAAGGCGGCGCTGCATATCTGTTACGGCGATTCCCGGTTCAAGACCGCCTGTTACGCGAAGAACGCGCTCCTGCCTTTCACGGCGTATTGATGAAGGCGCCCTCCCTTCGGAAATATTCGCAACATTGGAAAGAGAAATGCGTGTCCCGTTTCTGCTGACCACGGAAATAGCGTCAAGATTCGGCAAGCCTTGCCGGTCTACATCTTGCAAACGTACTTGAATATTTAACAATCTGTTGCCGTAACTCATCGTCGTTGCAATATCGCCGTCCATTGCGGTGCGGATTTCAGACGCAATAGACGCAAGAGAAAGCCCGAAGTTAGACGCCCTGTCACGGTCAATTTCAATTTGCAATTGAGGCGCGCCCTCATCAAGATTGATAGTGGGGTATTCAATTTCAGGAAGATAATTCATCATTATATGTTGTATTTCTTCAGCTGTCGCCATTAAAGCTTCGTAATTTTTTGAACTTACAGCGACAATAATCGGAGACGCGCTGCTCATTCCCCTTCCCGCTCTGAAACTTATCCTTGTCCCCGGAATTGAATTTAAATGCGGAGTAAGTTTTCTTATAATTGTATCCGGGGTGTCAGTTTGCTGTGCCGGAGGAGGAAGGGTAATTTGTATCGACCCCTGATTTGTCCCGCTCCTATTTGCCGTTAAAACAAGGTTTAAATATCCTTTCACCTCTTTTTTAACAAGCTCTTCTATATCAAATAAAACTTTTTCTGTTACATCTATCGCGGTTCCTCGCGGAAGCGCAACGTTAAGCGTAACGTTATCATCTGTCCGCATACGGACATTCATATTCATACCGATACTGCTGAATTGCATAAGTGAAAAAGTAAGAATAGACGCTACAAGCATTATGATAATTAATCTGTGCGATAAACAATAAACAAGAGCATTTTTATAAGCATTTTCAAGAAAGACTAAAAAACCTTCAATTTTATCATCTAAAAAATGAATAACAGGATTTTTTATCGGTTTTTGTTTTCTTGTATTAAGCTGTAAAATAGAACCTGAAAGGCTAGGAACAAGAGTGACGGCGACAACAAGCGAGATGCTCAAAGAAATTACAACAGTAAAAATCAAATCGCTGAATAAAATACCGTTTTCTTTTAAATCATTTTTATATATAATGATAGGTATAAAAACACAAAGCGTAGTAATTGTAGAAGTGGTTATTGCACGTAACATTTCACGGCTTCCAAGAATTGCAGCTACATTGCTTTTTGTACCTCTCTGGCGGTAATTATGAATATTTTCAATAATAACGATTGAAGCGTCTAAGGTCATACACATACCCATAATAAGACCAGTCAGTGTCATTAAATTCAATGTAAAGCCGAAAATCGTCATCGCCATCAATGTGAGCATTATAGAAATTGGAATTGAAAGCCCTATAATTAACGTCGCTTTTGTGTTACGCAAAAATATCATTAAAACAACCATTGCCAACAAAGCGCCTTGTATCGCATTATTGTAAACCTGATCCAATGTAGCGCGGATCATTGTTGTGTTATCTGAAAGCACCTGCAAAGTAATTCCCTGCGGAAGCGTTGCATTAATCTCATCAAGAGCGGCTTGCACTCTGTCTGATACATTAATCTGATTACTGCCGCTTTCGCATGTTACCTGAATATAAACCCCGCTCTGCCCGTTAACATGAACTCTTGAGGCGTTATCGTTATAACCTAAAAATACATCCGCGACATCTTCAATACGGATTAGCTGATAACGGTTATTCTGCCCTGTTCCGGTGTTTATCGTTTTTACAACAAGGCGTTTTATCTGTTCAACGCTTACAAGTTCTTCCTGCGTCATAATTTGATATTCGCGTGTGCCTCTTCTTAGATTTCCGCCTGAAGATAAAACATTCTGCCCTTTTAACGCGCTTGATATGTCGCTTAACGTTAGATTAAAAGCAGAAAGACGGTTAAGAGAGACTTCCACTTTTACTACCTGCGTTGTCCCGCCTGTAACTTCAGCGGCCGCAACGCCTTCGATCCTTTCAATCGCGCTTTGTATTTCATCTTCCGCAAAAAGACGCAGTTGATCCGGCGGATAATTTCCCCTTACAACAAGGCGCATAATCGGCATCGCACTCATATCAAAACGCCTTACTATAGGTGTTTGAACGCCGTCAGGAAGCGAGTTTACAAGTCTGTTAACAAGAATTTGCGCGTCATTGACAGCTTTATCCATATCCGTCCCGTAAGAAAATTCAAGAGTGATGGAACTTGATTCAAATTGAGAATTACTTGTCATATTAACAAGTCTTCTTGATGAAGAAAGAGAACGCTCAAGCCTTTCTGTAACATTGCGTTCAACGTCCGCGGGACCGGCTCCCGGAAAACGTGTCCATACAGAAAATACAGGCCTGTCAACAGAGGGATAAAGATCCATAGCAAGATTAACAAGAAGTGTTGCCGATATTCCAATAATAAGAATAAAAAACATTATTATTGTTACAGGACGTTTTACTGAAAATTCAATAATACTCATACCATTCTCCCTTATTCAACAACACGGACAAGATCGCCGTCAGAAAGAAAGTTCTGACCCGCGCTGACAACTTTGTCACCTAACTCAACACCGCTTAAAATTTCAACTAACTCTTCGTTGTCTATACCTAATGTTACTTCTCTTCTTCGTGCAATATTTTTCTCGTCTATTGCGAATACTATCCATGAACCGTAAGTATTAATAACAGATGTACGCGCAATTACAGGGATATTTGTTTTTCTGTTTGTTACAAGGCTGATAGTCGCAAACATCCCCGCTCTTATCCTCTGATCGTAATTTAAAAAACTAAGGCGTATTCTTAATGTACGGCTGACAGGATCAAGCACAGGGCTTATTTCTGTAACTTCTGCATTAAATTTTTCTCCTCCTATCGCCTCAAACCACAATACAGCACGCATACCTCTTCTTACAGACGCGACAAATCTCTCAGGAACATAAGTTTCAACTAACAGCGATGAAAGATCACCGACCACAAAAATTCCCGATTGTGTTGTAAGCGTATCTCCGACATGAAAAGGAGCTTGCAAAACAGTTCCAGAAACAGTGGAAATAACAGGGCTTGGCGAAAAATTTTCTCCGGGTCTTGAAGGATCAATCATCGCGATTCTGTCTCCGCGGTTAACCCTATTTCCGATAGTGATAAAACTTTCAGAGAGTTTTCCTCCCACTGTCGGGTAAATAGTCACCTGATTACGCGCTAATATTTCTCCATTAACAATTACGCTTTGCTCGATAGTCCCTGATGATACAGGTGTTATGCGAACAGTTGTCGCGTTACGCGAACCGCCTTGCCCGGAAGGGCCGCCCTGTGACTGCTGCGCTGTATTTCCTTTAAAAATATCAATTTTTAAATAATTAAGCGTGATAAAAACAGCAAATACTAAGATTAATAAAATAATCACTATAGTAACAATTTTTCTTTTACTCACTTTGAACTCCAAAAGTTTGTATTAGATATTTCCAATCGACATTTAAAGCCGCGCTAAGATCCAATATCATATTAAAATAAGAAAGTTCTGTTTGAAATAAACGCTGCCTCGCGTTTGCCATATTATTGCGGACATCTTCCAGAGTAAGGGCTTCAACCGTACCGTTAAGAAATCCTTGTTCTGTCAGTTGATAGCCGCGTTGCGCAGCTCCAAGACTCAGCCTTGCAATTAATATACTATCCCAATAATTACGCAATAAGGAAGACAAAGAATGAATTTGAGTTCTTGCCGCATCTTCTGACATAGCAATATCAAGTTTCGCTTTTTCTATTTGATCGCTAATACTGGAAATCGATCTTTCCCTTGAAGTTCCGGGAATCCACGGATCTATAGGGATGCTAAGACGGGCGGTTGCGCTAAATGAATCAGAGAAAGGATTAAAATTAGATGTACCCCAATCCACAGAAAGATTTAACTGAGGAGCGCGGCTTTGTAAATTTGTTTGTTTTTTCACATTTGTTAATCTTTCTATTTCCTGCTTCCCTCTTACGATATCAGGACGTAAATGAAGGTATTGATTAATAAGCGCGTCAGCATTAGTCTCAATTTTAACAATATTAGTTTTACCTGACAAGAAGACATTATCGTTAGACGACATTCCGAGCATTGCAAGAAACTCTGTCATATTATTAAAATGTGATATTTTTGCCGCGCTTAAATTATAACGCGCGTTTTCCATAGCAAGAGAACTTTGTAAAAGCGACATTTCCCCAACAAGCCCGTTACGGAATGACACCTCGCTTCTTGTATATTGTCTTTGCGTAAGATTAAATATTTCTTCAAGTAATTGCAGATTATTTTTTTCGGCAACAAGCGCGTAAAAATTTTTTGTTACCTGAATTGAAAGCTGGTTTACAGCATCTTCGTATTTTAAAAGATTGCTTTGATGCGCTAATTTAATTGTCTTAAATGTATATGGAATTCCTGCATGAAGATTTAAACTTAATCCAAGACCGACACTATAATTCAAACCTGCATTGCTGGGAGGATTTGCACTAAACAAGGAATTTCTGTAACCTGCGCTTAGAGTTGCATTTATAGCCGGAAAAAGCTCCCACCACATTTTTTTTTCCGTATAACCGCTTGCCGCAAGATCAATTTTTAATTTTTGCAAATTAAGATTATGTTCGATAGCATTTTTTACAGCTTCATCAAGGGTCAATTCAGTACCTAGTGTCTGTGATTGCTCAGAAAAAACGTTAACATGCAGAAAAAAGAAGCAAAAAAACATTAGAGAATATAAATAAGGTTTTTTTCGTAAAAAAGCGGTCTGCAAAAAAGCCCCCTTTACAAATAAATATACTATATTAAAGAAGTTTATTATAGATGGGGAAGTTACAAAAGATTTAAGGCTTAATTCTTCTCAGGGAGGTATTTCCAATAGCGTTTGGGCATTAATTGGCGCTGTAAATCCAAGTTTTGGCGATCTTCATTGTTTATGGTTTTATGATAATGCCGCCAGAGGGTTTCCCATTCATCTTTTTCGCCCTCAGAGCAATTCGGTATATTTTCACCTAAAATTGAGATTTTTGCTTGTTCGCCGGGAAGGCGAATTAAAATCAACTTACGTTTTTCGTCAATTATCGACCAGGGGGTTTCACCGAAACGCGCTGTAAAATATACATGTAACGCCGGCAGAATAAAATGATCCGGAGCGCATTTTGCAATATATATCTCCGCTTGATTGTTTATAACAGGCGAAAAACGCAGCAAGCCCATCATCCTATGCGCTTCATTAGAAACCTTCGCCGCCGCATTGTTTACAATAACAACATCATTATCTGTCCTGTCATCTGCCGCACATTGCAAAGTAATAAGTTTTTTACAAAAAGCGGAAATCTCTTTCTCTATAGGTATTTCGCTTAACCAAGCATGCAACACAGAATCAAACACACCTGAAGAAAACGAATAAAGCAAGCGCGCATTTTCATTAAGATAAGACAGTTCAATTTTAGCGGAAAAATAATCAATAAAAAAATCAATATCAGATTGTAAATATTTTTGCAACAATGATTCATCAAAACCGTCATTAAAAAAAGATATATCATCAAATAAAAATGGATTTGAGTTTTTATGCTCATATAAAAAAACACTGTTAAAATTTCTATTCATTTTATTTACTCTCTAAAATTATAATAAAAAATTCCGCGAAAATCCGTGAAAATCCGCGGACCTTATTAAGCCAATTTTATCAGCTATCTTTCATATCAAGCAAAATTAAAAATCAAAAAGCGGCAATTGAAACCCCGCCCCGTCTGTATCCGAGAGCAATCTTCTGATACGTGCAGGATCATCAGGACGCTCGATATATGCGCCGTTAGCCGTCATGAAGTAGCGCGCGCGTTTTACAGCCGCGCCCATCCGGTGTATGGTTTCTATCGATAAACTTTTGTGCCGGCGCGTTTCAATTATACGCCGCGCGGTTTTCGCGCCTATACCGGGGATACGCAATAATGTTTCGTAATCGGCGCGGTTTATTTCGATAGGGAAAAAATCGAGGTTTCTAAGAGCCCACGCTGTTTTTGGATCGATATGTGCGTCCAGGAATGGCTCTTCTTCTGTTAGAATTTCGGAAGCGTTAAAATGATAAAAACGCAAAAGCCAATCAGCCTGATAAAGACGGTGTTCCCTAACCAAAGGAGGGCCTGAAGTTTCCGGTAAACGCTGATCATAACGGTTCTCTTTATACACAATGCTTCCCGGATGAATGAACGCGGAATAGTAAACACGTTTTAATGAAAACTTTTTGTAAAGAGAACTTGTTAAATTAATAATCTGCCTGTCGTCTTCGCTTGTCGCCCCCACTATTAACTGTGTACTCTGCCCAGCAGGTGCAAAAAAAGGCGTTGCTTTTTTACCGCCTGATAAAAATACCGGCTTTTTCTTTGCAGTTTCAACTTCATTGCTGATATCAGAAAAATCATTCATTGCGCCTAATATCACTTTTCCTGATTTTTCAGGCGCAAGACTTTGAAGGCTTTTATCTGTAGGCAATTCAATGTTGACGCTTAACCTGTCCGCCCAAAGACCCGCCTCTCGGATCATTTTTTCACCTGTGCCGGGAATCAATTTTAAATGGATATAACCTGCAAAACCCATTTCTGTCCGCAGTGTTTTCGCTGTATCGATTAATTTTCCCATAACGATATCAGGGTCCGCAAAAATCCCTGAAGATAAAAAAAGCCCTTCGATATAATTGCGCCGGTAAAATTCGCAAGTAAGTTCCGCCAACTCTTTAACTGTAAAACTTGATCTTTTAATATCAGCGGAAGCACGGTTAACGCAATAAGCGCAATCGTATTTGCACACATTGGAATAGAGTACTTTTAACAGGCTGACGCAACGTCCGTCTTGAGTCCAGCTGTGGCAAACCCCCATAGGTAAGGTTGTGCCCATCTTTTTACCGGAAGAGTTAAAACCGCTGCTCCCTGAAGTAGCGCAGGAGGCATCATATTTTGCGGCGCCTGAGAGGATAGAAATTTTATCTTGAAGGTCAGATATATCCATCAGTATAACTATACAGATGTTTAGATGTATTGTCAAGTATAAATAAAAATTTTAAAAATAGTATAAAAATGTTCATTATAATTTTATCACTTATGTTATAAGTAAATATAAGGTATGTTTTTTATCTAAATCCTCCTTTTAGTCAGACCGTTGTTTTTTACGCAATCAAAATTTTCAACGGTCTGGCGTCTTTTTTTTACTTGTTTTGCCCTGCAGATTTCTTATCCCTCTTATACATAACAACATGAATAAAAACAATAACCGCGCTAATAGAAATCCCGATCAAGTCAGTCACCAGCCCCGGATCAATTAACATAAGCCCTGCTATTATTGCCGTAATCCTCAAGGGTACGCTGACTTTCCGCAGCATAAAACCTTCAAGCCCGACAGCGATATTAAACATCCCGATTATCGATGTGATAATAATTAATACAAATGATAAGGGTGTCGTGCCTATAAAAAGCATTTCAGGGCTGAATACAAAAATAAAAGGAACTATAAAAGCCGCGATTGCAAGACGGGTTGCATTTACCGCTGTCAAAAGCGGGTTTGATTTTGCGATAGCGGCTCCCGCGTATGCGGCAAGAGCTACAGGGGGTGTAATATCTGCAAGTATCCCAAAATAAAAAACGAACATATGCGCGGCTAACAAAGGAACCGTTACGCCGATTTCAGCTCCCGCCCTCATTACCATAGGCGCTGTGATTGTCGCCATGATAACATAATTTGCGGTTGTAGGAATCCCCATACCTATGATTAAACAGGTCAGCATGGTGATAATTAAAGCTGCAAGAAGGCTCGTCCCTGTCGATACAAGGAAGGGGTTGTTTACAATTTCTGTTAGTTTGCCTATCAGCAACTGCCCTATGCCTGTAAGAGATACAATTCCGATGATTGTCCCAGCCACAGCGCAGGCGACAGCGACGCCGATAGTGTTACGCGATCCATGCGTTACAGCTTCAAGAAAACCTGAAGGCGTAAAGCGCGTATCTTTTCTGAAAAAGCTTACTACAAATGCTGACAGTACCGCAAAGCAAGCGGCATAAGCCGGAGTAAAACCTATCCCCATTAATACAACTAAAATAACTATAGGCAAAAATAAATATCCCTTTGTAAGAAGGAGGGGTAAAAACTTCGGTATCGATTCTTTGGGCAAACCTTCAAGCCCTAGTTTTTTCGCTTCAAAATGAACGACAAAAAAAATGCCTGTAAAATAAAGGATCGCGGGAAGGATAGCGGATGCCGCGATTACTAAATAAGGAATGCCGGTAAATTCAGCCATCAAGAAAGCGGCCGCTCCCAGTATAGGCGGGACTATCTGCCCGCCTGTAGACGCGGCAGCTTCAACCGCGGCGGCAAACTCAGGTTTGTATCCTGTTTTTTTCATCATCGGGATGGTGACGCTGCCTGAACCTACGGTGTTTGCAACAGAACTGCCTGAGATCATCCCTTCAAGAGCGCTTGCAATGACAGCGACTTTTGCAGGTCCCCCCGCAGTGAAACCAGCAACCGAATTTGCAAGATCGATAAAAAATTTAGCGATGCCTGATTTTTCAAGAAAGGAAGCTAAAAAGATAAATAAAACTATAAATGTAGAACATACGCCGATAGGAGTGCCGATAACACCTTCTGTAGTATAAAAAAGCTGATGAATTACACGCCTGAGCGAGAAGCCGTCGATAAAAGCAAAAGTGATAAAACCTGTCGCTACAACTAAAATAGGAATCCCAACTACCCTTCTGCAAAGCTCCCCTAAAATAAGAATACCTGTTACCCCAACTGCGATATCAATAGGCCTAATTAATACAGCCCTGTCAATAATAACTTGAAAATTAATTACAAAGTAAAAAAAACACGCGGCTCCGATTGTTCCAAGCGCAAGATCATACCAAGGGATATAATTTACCTTCCTTGTCATTCCTTTACGTCTTGGATAAAGCAGATATCCGATAAAAACCAATATCCCTACAAAAATACTGCGCCTTACCTGTTCAGGCAAAGTTGCGATTAACGTTACCCAAAAAACATAAACTGCAAAAAGAACCAATAAACATTTAATAATAATATCCGGAATCCCTGTAAAATGACGGACATTTGATTCCCTGTCATACTTGGCGATAAGCTCTTCAGTTTCTTGTTCTGTTAAAATATGATTTTCATCAACAGATGAATCTTTAAGGTTTGAACCAGACTCGGTATTTTGATTCATTTATTTGCTCCTCTAGAAATATACAATGAAACATGAGAATTTCTGCCGCAAAGGTCTCTTAAACTTATACGTTCTTTATTAATTACCAGAATATGATCTGATACAGTACCTACTATATAATTTAATTCTGAAAAACTGCGGTTAAAACCTGATATTACCATTGCATCATCTTCTTGATTCATTATAATGCCTTCTTCCATATCAGAAAGCATCCCGGCTCCAAAAGAATGAAAGCGGACTTTTTCGCTATGAATCTCTTTTCCTTCGACTCTGAAAAATTCCTGCACTAAGCTGTTATTAACTGAATGAATAAATTCGATGGAAAATTGATCATTGTTTTTTATAAGCCTTTTCCCATAAACTCTGCCTGAAACAGAATCTGCGATCTCAATTGTTGCATACTCATAAACTTTTGACCGCACATTCCCATGTGAAATGATTATTAAAAAAATTGCACCTATAAATCCGATAATTGCTGTGACAACATAAAGTTTGATTGGAAACCTGCCGCCGAAGCGGCCGGTTTTCTTATCATCAAAGAGCGCCAATTTCTCTGTAGTACCTTTGTGCACCAGGATGGAAGGGGACAGATATTCCTTCTATCGCATATACAGGAGAGAGCTCTTTCCCTTTATCATGAGCGTTTTCGATTAGCGTTTTATTCTCAAAAAGATTTTTCGTTAACTGATACACTGTCTCTTCGCTCAACTTTGAACTGACAATAAAAGTCGCTTTTACAGCTACAGTCTGCACATCAGTACTTTGCCCTCTGTAACTTCCTCCCGGAATAGGAAACTTTGTGTAGAAAGGATAACTATTGATTAATTTTGCCGCATGTTCATTATCAATTTCAAGAATATTAATTTCCCTGTTTGCAGCCAACTCATAAATTGCAGGTGTAGGAGCGCCTGCAACGCAGAAAAACGCATCAATCTTATTATCGCGTAACGCATCTGCAGAAGGGCCGAAACCTAAATTCTGTTTATTAATATCATCAAATGTAAGTGAATAAGCTTCCAAAATTTGACGGGCGTTAAATTCAACGCCGCTGCCTGCATCACCTACCGATACATTTTTTCCGCGAAGATCCGCGACTGTCCTAATCCCTGAAGAAGGGTTTACAACAATCTGGCAAACTTCAGCGTAAAGACCTGCCATGCTTGCAAAACTTTTTATCTGTTCTCCGTTAAAAAGATCAACTCCCCTCCATGCATAATCCATAACATCATTCTGAACGATGGCAAGCTCAACTTCGCCTGCGTTAATCAGCTGGATATTAGCTTTTGAAGCGCCTGTTGATTGTACGGTAATCGGGATTTTTGTCTTTTCATTTAGAATTTGACCTACCGCGGTTCCAAAAGCATAATAAGTTCCTGTAAGCCCGCCTGTCGCCATACGAACCTGCTCAGCTCTGTCTCTGCATGCTGTTAATCCAATGGCAAGAAATATTGCCATTGCTGAAAAAATTATTTTTTTCATTCTTTTCTCCTTCTTGAGTTATTATATTTTTTTTCATCCTTTTTTACAATACTGTTCATTTTAATTTCTCTGCCGCACTTTTATATGCACTTCCCTAAGCTGCTGCTCGCTTACCTCGCAGGGCGCGTTCATCAAAAGGTCTTGAGCGCTTGAGTTCATCGGAAACGCTATTACTTCTCGGATATTTTCTTCTTCTGTAAGCAGCATTAAAATTCTGTCAATTCCGGGAGCCATGCCGGAATGAGGGGGAGCGCCGTAATGAAAAGCGTTCCAGAGCGCGGGGAATTTTTTTTCTATATCCGATTGCGAATAACCTGCAAGTTCAAAAGCTTTCGTCATTACTTCTGGCAGATGATTTCTTACAGCACCAGAGGAAAGTTCCACTCCGTTGCACACAATGTCGTATTGCCATGCAAGAATATCAAGAGGATTTTTTGAATTGAGAGCTGCGAGCCCGCCTTGCGGCATGGAAAAAGGGTTATGGGTAAATTCAATCACGCCTGTATCTTCGTTCTCGCCGTACATAGGGAAATCAACAATAAAGCACATTTCAAAACTGTCTTTGATTAATTTCAACTGAGTTCCAAGTTCCGTTCTGATTTTTCCTGCAAGATTGTCAACAATTTTAAGCGCATCTGCAATGAAGAAAAGCACATCATTTTCTTTTAAAGACATTTCTTTTCTAAGAGCGTTTTGTTTTTCCCCGCTTAAAAATTTGACGATAGGACCTTTTAGGCTGTTATCTTCCATTACTGAAATATAACCTAAACCTTTCATGCCTATTTCTGTTGCAAAAAGCAACATTCTTTCAAAGAAGGATTTTGATTGCTTCGCGCAGCCCGGCGCGGTTATGCCCCGTACCGGAATATTTTTAAAAGGCGTAAAATCTACATCTGTAAAAAATTGAGTCATGTCTTCTATAATAAGAGGATTTCTAAGATCGGGTTTGTCTGTCCCGTATTTTAACATCGATTCTGTATAAGTAATTCTTTTAAAAGGCGCGGGGCTTACATTTTTTTCAGAAAAAGTTTTGAACACACCGTATAGAACATTTTCTGCAACGTCAAAAACATCTTCCTGCCCTGCAAAGGACATTTCAAAATCAAGCTGATAAAATTCCCCCGGCGAGCGGTCGGCGCGCGCGTCTTCGTCACGGAAACACGGCGCGATTTGAAAATAGCGGTCAAAACCTGACACCATTAAAAGCTGTTTGAAAATTTGCGGAGCCTGAGGGAGCGCGTAAAATTTTCCGTGGTGTTTTCTGCTTGGGACAAGATAATCGCGAGCACCTTCAGGGGAAGAAGATGTTAAAATGGGTGTTTGAATTTCCGTAAAGCCGAGAGCTTCCATTTTAGAGCGGAGAAAACTTGTCACCTTTGCACGTAACAAGAGATTATTTTTAACCGCTGGATTGCGGAGATCCAGAAAACGGTGGCAGAGACGCACTTCTTCGCGTGTCTTTTTTGATTCTGCTATTTCAAAAGGAAGGGAGCGTACCGCTCTGCTTTGCATTACAATTTTTTCAGCATGCACTTCAACCATTCCCGTCTCAATCTTTTGATTAATCGTTTCTACAGCTCTCTTTTTTACAATGCCTGTAACAGTAATAACGCTTTCCTTGCCCGGCAGAAATTCCTCATGCAAGACAATTTGAGTAATACCATATTGATCACGCAGATCAAGAAATGTTACACCGCCGTGATCGCGGATCGTATCTGTCCAGCCTGAAAGTACAACTGTCTGCCCGATTTGCTCTTCGCGTAAGGCGCCGCAGGTATGCGTTCTATATTGATTCATTTCATTTCTCCGTTTAAATTTTCTTGTAATATTTTTTTTGCAAGTTCCGGGTTTCCCCCCTTGCCTAATTTTTTCATTACCATTCCCATTAAAAAACCGAAAACTTTTTCTTTTCCTGCCCGGTATTCTGCAACAGAATCTTGATTTTCGTTTATAACTTTTTCTACAGCTTCCATTACCGCTTTATCATCACTTACCATCAGCAAGCCTTTTTCTGTTATATATTTTTCAGGATCAACATTGTTTGTAAAAACAGCTTCTACCGTTTCCTTGAACGCTGCGCGATTAATTTTTCCATTAACAATAAAACCGATTAGAACAGCAAATTTTTCCGCATCAACAGATAAATCCTCAGGCAGCATATTTGCATTATTCATAAGCCGCATAATTTCACCGCTAATTAAGTGGGCGGACTCTGCCGCCTGAGCGCTTTTCTGCGTCAGAGTTTCAAAAAGATTGGAAATATTTTTATGACAGGTAAGAACACCGGCTTCATCCGCCGATATACCGAAATCTTTTGTATAACGTTCTCTTTTTTGGAAAGCGAGCTCGGGCATATTTTTTTTAACACGGGAAAGCCAATCATCATCAATACTGATAGGTAAAAGATCAGGATCAGGGAAATAACGGTAATCCTGCGCGTTTTCCTTTGAACGCATACCTGATGATACTCCTTTCTCATCATCCCACCTGCGTGTTTCTTGAACGATTTTTCCGCCGTCATCAAGAATGTCGATCTGCCTTTCAATCTCGTATTCAATAGCGCGCCCTATCGCTTTAAAAGAATTCATGTTTTTTGTTTCGGTACGCACGCCGAGTTCCTCACCGGGACTGCGTACAGACAGATTTATATCAGCGCGGAGAGAGCCTTCCTGCATTTTACAGTCACAGATATCAAGATATAAAAGAGTTTCGCGTAACTTTTCTAAATAGGCGTTTACTTCCGCGGCGTTTGAAAAATCAGGCTGGGTCACTATCTCCAAAAGAGGCACGCCGCAGCGGTTAAAATCCATAAATGATCCTTGTGCGCTGTGATTGAGCTTGCCTGCATCTTCTTCCATGTGAATTTCTCGAATCCTTATTTTCTTTTTCTGCCCTTCTGTTTCAATTTCTAAAAATCCGTCACGGCAGATCGGCGCATACAACTGGGAAACTTGATACGCTTTGGGGAGGTCTGGATAAAAATAATTTTTACGGTCGAATTTACAATACCTTGTAATCGTACAGTTAAGCGCAAATCCAAGACGCAGGGCATATTCAACTACTTCACGGTTAAGGACAGGCAGTACGCCGGGCATACCTGCACAGACAGGGCAAACATGAGTGTTCGGCTCCCCTCCGTAAGAGTTTGTGCAAGCGCAGAAAATTTTTGATTTGGTAGAAAGCTCGGCGTGCACTTCAAGACCGATGACAACTTCCCGCTTCATGAGTAAGCCCTCGCCTTGTGGTGATCTGTACATCTCTGGTAAACACGCGCAGCATCGATCAATTTTTTTTCCGTGAAAGCGTCTCCGATTAATTGGAAACCGATAGGCAGGTTCTTTGCGCCCAAGCCGCAGGGAAGCGCGACAGCCGGAAGCCCTGCCAAATTTATTGATACAGTGTAAATGTCGCCCATGTACATTTTGATTGGGTCGTCAACATTTTCACCTTGCTTGTATGCGGTAGTAGGCGCAGTAGGAGAAAGTATAATATCAAACTTTTTAAAAAGTTGATTGTAAGCATCTTTGATAAGCGCGCGTGTTTGCAGCGCTTTTTTATAATAAGCATCGTAATAACCTGACGATAACACAAAGGAGCCGAGCATGATTCTCCGCTTTACTTCAAGACCGAAACCTTCACTGCGCGAGAGACGATAGACATCGGATAAATTTTTCGCTTCCTTGCTTCTATAACCGTATTTAAGCCCGTCGTAACGGGAAAGATTGGAAGACGCTTCAGCGCAAGCAATGATGTAATATGCCGGTATCATGTAATCCATAAGAGGCATTTCAAATTCTTCTATGCTTGCACCGGCTTTTTTAAATTCCTGTGCCGCTGCAAGAACAGCGTTTTTTACATCATCATCAATCCCGTTTTCAAAATAATTTTTCGGTAAGCCGATTTTTAAATTTTTCACAGACGCGCAAACAGGATTTGCTTCTTCCGCTTTACCAAACTTAAAAGCTTTTTCGATGATGCAAGTGCTGTCTCTTTTATCTGATCCGGAAATAATTTCTAGCAAAGCGGCGCAGTCTTCGATATCCTGACCTATCGCTCCAATCTGATCGAGTGATGAGGCGTAAGCGATCAGCCCGTAGCGTGACACCGCGCCGTAGGTCGGCTTGATGCCTGTAAGCCCGCAAAAAGAACAGGGCTGTCTGATGCTTCCGCCCGTATCAGAGCCGAGTGCGGCAGGCGCTTGCCCTGAAGCGACAGCCGCTGCGCTCCCACCTGAAGAGCCGCCTGCAACATGTGTCACATCCCAAGGGTTGCAAACCGCACCTTTAATGCCTGTCTCACTTGAGCCACCCATCGCAAACTCGTCCATGTTAGTTTTGCCGATGACTATCATTCCAGCCTGTTCAATTTTTTCTATAACCGCCGCATTAAAAACAGGAATATAACTTTCTAACATTTTTGAAGCGCAGGATGTTTCAATCCCTTCTGTAGAAATATTATCCTTTACTGCAAGGGGGACTCCAGCAAGCGGAGAAATATCATCGCCAGCATCAAGACGCGCCTGAACTTCACTTGCGCGTAACAACGCTTTTTCTTTTGAAACACAGGTAAAAGCATTTATCTTTTTATCTTTTTCTTCTATCGCATTAATATATTTCAACACCGCTTCCGGCACACTGAGTTTTTTAGTTTTAATAGCCGCCGCCAATTCCAGCGCTGTCATTTCACATCCTCTTTCTTAAAAAATCCGTGTAAATCCGTCTAATCCGCGAAAATCCGCGGATAATGTCAACCATCTATTCCACCGTCTTAGGCGCAAGTATCATCTCACCATTTTTAACAGGCGCATTTTTCAATATCAAATCCCTGTCAAATGAGGGGTGCGCTTCATCATCCCTGAAAGCGTTAACATTATCAAAGGGATGGCTGCGCTCTGTTAGGTCTGTTGTATCAAGCTCACCCAAACGCGCCATATAATCAAGAATTTTTTGGAGGTCGCCTGTCAGACGGCTTTTTTCGCTGTCAGAAAGGCTAAGGCAGGATAAATCCTCAAGATAGGATATCAGTCTGTCATCAATCTGCAAACTCTGTTTTTGCACAATTTTCTCCAATAATTTACAATAACATATTAATTAGACAAAAAAAACAGGCGCAGTAAACCTTTTTAAAGGTCTACAGCGCCCTTGCTGTGATATTAGCTACTATAGATTATAATAATCTTTTTGTCAAGTATAATTTTTCACACAACCCTTCCAAACGGCAAACCTAAAGAATGGTAGTATGATTTATTAAACACTGATATATAACGGTGTTAGGTGACATGGTATGCTAGACGCAAATGGTGACAGGCTCTACCCCTGCTTTTCCAGCAAAGCCCGCAAGCGTGCAATTTCCGCATGATTATCAGCTATTTCCGCATCTTTTTCATCAATAATAGAAGCCATATCTCTTTGAAGTTTTATATGGTTTTCGGCGAGTTCCCTCGCTCTCTCGTCGGCGGAGAGTTCTACAATCCTGACCACCGCTTTCTTTACTTCAGGGTTTCTTTCCGCTGTCATGTTTAACTCCTCCTCGGTTTCCGCGTCTATGAATTTCGCCCAATCGTATAATTTTGTGCCGTCCGGCTCTTCGGGCAATTTCTGCAGTTCTAATGTGTGTATTTCTATTATATCGCTGAATTCTATTTTAACGTCAAGATCAAATAAAGTAAATCTGTGATGGTATCTTGGACTCCCTTCCACAAGAGTTTTGTTTGTGATTATTATGCTTATCACTTGATTGATTTTGCTGTATTTGTCGCCTTGATTTAATTGCTCTGTTATAAGTTTTGCGTCATAAAAAACAATGCGCTCTTTCATTTCCGGGATTTTCTTTAATTGAATCTCGATGTGAATAATTTTGTTGTTTTTCGTGCGGAGTTTTACGTCAATGATGCCGAGTTTGCCGTCTTCGCGCTCAGGCAGAAGATGCGGGTCTGTTATAGTGATTTCGTCATATTCATCATCGGGCAGTTTGAGGATCGATTTTAAGAAAGCGATCAACGAATCTTGATTTCTTTCATCTGCGAAGAACATACGGAAGACCGCGTCGTTTTTTACTTGCAAAATTGATTTACCTGTCATTTTTTTCTCCTTAAGGGAGCTGTCCCCTGACAGCGTTTTGTGAGAAAAACCCACAGGATTTTTCTCAGCGCTGTCTGATAGATTTGAGTTTTCAAAAACAAGAAAACTTCCAGCTATATATGGGGTGCAGATGTGCGGTGCTTGACCGAAAATGAAAAAAAAGTTGAATTTTTTTATTAATTATTAAAATAAAAGCGTGGTCGGTTAAACCACGCTATATAAGAGGTGTAATAATGTTAAATCGACACCAGAGAAAAACGGTGTCAGGTACTTGGCGTGTCCTTATTAATGCTTCTTCTCATTTTCTATTAAGTATTCCGCTTCCTTTTCATAATAAGAAGAAGCAAGTTCTTTGTAAAAACCGTTTTCAACAGACAGACGGTTATATAGAATTAAATCATTCGGAAAATAGATAAAAGGCGCTTTTGAAAAATCTTTTTGTTTTTTATTATACGCTTTTTCTAAATTTTTATAAAAATTATAAATACTTGTAATTGAAGTAAAACAAAAATCAGGCGTTTCACGGTTATTTGTAAAAGCTAACCAAATATCCTGATTAAATACACTTTGAAAATTATGAATATTAATTATCTTATCCGGAGAAAGACGAAATCTTTCTTCATTCTTTTCACCATAAACTGTTTTTTCGCGAAATTTTACATCTATATAAAAAATTCCATTATCAGTTTGAATTAGAAAATCAGGCCTGATAATATTCTCGGTTTTTAAAACATCTGATTTTGTTAATATACCTTGTTCAAAATAAATATAAGGGATTTTGTTTTTATTTAAATATTCTTTAAATAACCTCTCTGCATCATCACCTTTTTCTTTTAATTCTTCATTATACATCTTTTTCCTCCTAGAAAAAATCTTTTATTTCTTAACCGTTAAAACTTAACAGTATATCCGCATTTTATTCCGGCAATATAATCTGAACAGGTGTAAGTCTGTTAGTTGTCGTGCCGTCGCCGAGCTGTCCTTCATAATTTCTTCCCCACGCCCAGAGAGTGCCGCCTGTTTTAAGCGCTACTGTATGATAATCCCCTGCAGAAACAGACGCCCAATTTGTTTCGTTGCCTATCTTTTTAGGGGTGTAACTGGGTTGTAACGTGTCGTCACCGAGCTGTCTTTCCCAATTAAATCCCCAAGCCCAGAGAGTGCCGTCTGTTTTAAGCGCTACTGTATGACGACCCCCTACAGAAACAGATGCCCAATTTGTTTCGTTGCCTATCTTTGTGGGGGTGGTCTTATTATTTTCTTCGCCAGATGTTCCGTCGCCGAGCTGTCCTTCATCATTACTTCCCCACGCCCAGAGAGTGCCGTCTGTTTTAAGCGCTACTGTATGATTAAGCCCTCTAGAAACGGACGCCCAATTTGTTTCGCTTCCTATCTTTGTGGGGGTGCTTTTAGAATTTGCCGTACCGTCGCCGAGAAATCCACTTCCCCACGCCCAGAGAGTGCCGTCTGTTTTAAGCGCTACTGTATGACTCGACCCTGCAGAAACGGACGCCCAATTTGTTTCGCTTCCTATCTTTGTGGGGGTGGTTTTATAATTTGCCGTACCGTCGCCGAGAAATCCACTTCCCCACGCCCAGAGAGTGCCGTCTGTTTTAAGCGCTACTGTATGACTCGACCCTGCAGAAACAGACGCCCAATTTGTTTCGCTTCCTATCTTTGTTGGAGTGGTCTTATAATTTTCTTCGCCAGATGTTCCGTCGCCGAGCTGTCCATATTGATTCCTTCCCCACGCCCAGAGAGTGCCGTCTTTTTTAATCGCTATTGTAGTCAAGTCTCTTGCAGATACTTGACGAACTGAACCGCTTTCCTCTTCATTACTTCCCCCTAAATCAAAGTCTTTATCACCGTTGTTTGGACACGCTCCAAAAAGCATGATAAAAACAAGACCGAGTAATAAACCGGTTTTTAAAATGTTTTTTTTCATTTTCTCGCTGAAAAATGCGTTTTTCATAAAATTCCCCTTAAACATAAGATCCGTTATATAAAATATAACGTAATTAGCGTATGTACTATAACGCTGATTGCTGTTTGTCAAGTTATTTACATAAAAAATACAATTAATCTATATAGAGATAAGGATAAAAGATGACTGAAAAGGAATTCAGGGACATTGTTAGGGGAAATATAAAACGTTACAGGTATTATAGAAAATGGACGCAAGCCGAACTTGCGGAAAAGATAGGGATTTCAATTAATTTTTTAAGCGATATTGAAAACGGCAAAAGGTGGATTTCTCCCGCCAACATGGTTAAATTTGCCGCTGTTTTAAATATCGAACCTTTTGAACTGTTCAAACCGGCAGATACACCGTCCCAAACAGTTATTAACCTTTTTAATAAATATAATGATGATATAACTGAAGCAATATCAAATTCCCTCAAAGAAGTGCTTAAGTATTATCGAACACTTATCAACGCTGATAAAATTTGAAATATCATCAAAATCCATAAAGAAAATTGAACATAAAATATAAAAAGCCGCGCTTTATCTGTTACTCCTCGCCAGTGTCGCCAAAGCGTTTCTTGCCCAATTCTGTTCCGCAATCGTGTATATAGCGGAGTTTTGAATAACCGTCAACAGCTGGATTGTCGGGCGTGCTTGGGTTCCTGTGGTAGATATGGCGGAAATAATAATCGATATAAGATCCCTTTCTCTGCTTCCCCAAAGACCGCTCCGTTTCCTGTAGTGAAGCCCTCTTAAAAATTCTGTCAGAAGATTCACAGATTCTTCTGTATTTACAGCGGTCAAGGTTCGGATAACAAGAATGATCGTTTCATAATCTGTATCGGCTCCTTCTAAAGCTTCCCTGTAAGTCCTCTCAAGAAAAGCGTATTCTGTTTCATCGGCAATCCCTACTTCACGGATTTTATCAATCGCGGTGACTCTCATAATTCTTAAAATCGCAAGAGACTCACGGGATGAAGTAATAAAAGTATAGCTTGCTTCAAGAGCCACCGATGCGACTTTCGCTTTTACCTCGTCGGATACTGTTGTAGTCTGCAGAAATTCCTGCCAGGCGGCATTTTTGACGCTGGGGCTGTTGAAAAGATCATTAATAATTCCAATGATTATTTCACCGATAGTATCGCCAAGTTTATTCATCAGATTGACAAGAGCTTTTGAAGCGATAGCTTTTAAATCATTGTCATACCAACCGATGGAAGCGAAGAAAATCGGTCTTACACCGACCGGTTCGCCTAAGGTTTCAAGCGCGTTAATAGTACCCGGCACTACCACCTGGGTTATGCTTTTATATATAGGATCGACAGCTGATCTTTCATTATAACGTTCTAAAAGGATAGCGATATAAGATGCGAAATCTTTCGCATCAATCTGCCCTAAGGTGACTATCGCCTCATACATGAGGATTCCGTCGTTAGGTCTGTGAGAAATATCAAAATAATGAACTAATTGCCAAACATACAGAGCGGCATCAGTCTGTTTCTCTGCGGAAAGACCGCGGAAAAGAAGGCTTGAGATTTCCTCAATCGCTAACCTATCTTGGTTGCTTGTATAATTCGGCAGCCTTTGAACAAAAACCCTGATGGCGTCCCGATAAAAACTTCCAATCCCTGTCTGGTTTTCATCCCTAACCGCTTTCAATACCCCAAGCATCTCGGAAATGGTTGCATTAGACCTGTTGTATTCTTCCCAGTATATCGACAAATCAGGCTCTTGGGCAAAGACTGTCGTCCCGGACACTAATAAAATAATTATAAAAACATAGATTTTCTTCATGTTCTAATAATACCTCCATATTTAATAATTTTCAAGTTTTTTATTTTTTGATAAAAGAGAGAGTTTTTATAATTTAGGTAATTACTTTGATTTCTCATAACAAAACTTTCTCCCTTAAGTTTGATAAAATATTATCTATATCATACTATACTTTTGTCAAGATGTTTTATCAGGGAAAATTAAAAAAAATGTGAATAATTTTCTCTCACCCTTGCGTTTCTGATAAAGCGCGCATTTTCGCTTTTAACTCTTCCAACGCGGCATCTGCCGATTGCGTTTCTGAAGAACCTTCCAATTCTTTAAATTGACGTTCTATAAGAACTTTTTCTTCATCGCCAGGTTGATGACCTGCGTTTCCAAAGAACCGCGCAGCCATAAGCAGTTCTTGTTCTAATAAATCAGGATCAATACTCCGCTCGCGGGAAGCAAGCAGCGGAAGCCGGCGGCGCATTTCATCGATTTGCTGTTTGAGACCTTCAGCTTCCGCGCTCAGCTTTATTTGTTTTTCCAGCAGCTTTTGTTTCTCTTTCTCTGCGTCCTGCGCCAGCTCGGGATTGCATTTGGAATTGGCTAGAGCTATCCTTGACTGCCATTTGGTAATTTCATCATCAAGACCTAGAATCTGTTTCTCGGTAAGTTTTAGCGTTGAAATAAAATTTAAAATATATTCCTTTGCGTCGGTATGGCTCATACCGCAAAGATTCGTATCAAAATCAGAACTATTATCCATACAATTTTCCTTTAATTTCAGGTTAGCATAGAGCTTGGCGAAACGCAATTAAACCTTTGGAGCCTTCGCGGTAAAAAATTACAACTTTTTTTCATTTTTGGTCAAGCACCGCGCATACGCAACCCATATATAGCTAGAAGTTTTCTTGTTTGTGAAAACTCAAATCTATTAGACAGCGCTGAGAAAAATCCTGTTGATTTTTCTCACGAATACGCTGTCAGGGGACAGCTCCCTTAAGGAGAAAAAAATGACAGGTAAAACAATTTTGCACGTAAAAAACGACGCGGTTTTCCGCATGTTCTTCGCTGATGAAAGGAATCAAGATTCGCTGATCGCTTTCCTAAAATCGATCCTCAAACTGCCCGATGATGAATATGACGAAATTATTATTACAGACCCGCATCTTCTGCCCGAGCACGAAGACGGCAAACTCGGCATCATTGACGTAAAACTCCGCACAAAAAGCGGCAAAGTTATTCACATCGAGATTCAATTAAAGAAAATCCCGGAAATGAAAGAGCGCATTGTTTTTTATGACGCAAGGCTTATAACAGAGCAATTAAGTCAAGGCGACAAATACACCAAAATCAATCAAGTGATAAGCATAATAATCACAAACAAAACTCTTGTGGAAGGGAGTTCAAGATACCATCATATATTTACTTTATTCGATCTTGACGTTAAAATAGAATTCAGCGATATAATAGAAATACACACGCTGGAGCTGCAGAAACTGCCCGAAGAGCCGGACGGCACAAAATTATACGATTGGGCGAAATTCATAGACGCGGAAACCGAGGAGGAGTTAAACATGACAGCGGAAAGAAACCCTGAAGTAAAGAAAGCGGTGGTCAGGATTGTAGAACTCTCCGCCGACGAGAGAGCGAGGGAACTTGCCGAAAACCGCATAAAACATCAAAGAGATATGGCTTCCATCATTGACGGCAATAGAGCGGAGTACGAAAGAGAACTATTAAAATTCCAAAGAGGTCTTGATGAAAAAGATGCGGAAATCGCGCGGTTGCGGGCATTGTTAGAAAAGCAAGGTTAACGGAAAGTAATAAAATTCTCAACAATAATTTTCCCGTCCGAAGTAAGTATAGACTCAGGGTGAAACTGCACTCCGTACACGTGATACTCTTTATGGCTAACCGCCATAATTTCACCGCTAACAGGGTTTGCATCTTCCGTTTGCGCTGTAATTTTTAAACAATCAGGTAAGGTTGATTTTATCCCTGCAAGTGAATGATAACGCGCCGCTTTTATTACAGGCGGCAGGCCTTTAAAAAGCGGGTCTTCACTGTCCACCGTAACAAGCGAAGCTTTCCCGTGCATTAATTTACTTGCGTAAGAGACAGTCCCGCCGAATGCTTCAAAAATCGCCTGATGCCCAAGGCAGATTCCTAAAATCGGTATTGATGTATAAAGCTGTTTTATTACATCGATGCAAATACCGGCGTCAGAAGGTTTTCCCGGACCCGGAGAAATTACTATGTGAGAAGGGGAAAGTTTTTTTATTTCGTCTACGCTTAACGCATCGTTACGCACAACTTTTATGTCAGGATTTATAGAGCCGATTAACTGGTAGAGGTTGTATGAAAAACTGTCGTAATTATCGATTAGTAAAATCATATACTACTCTATCCCTCCCGCAGAAAGTTTTAAAGCGCTCATTACAGCCGCGCATTTATTAACACATTCCTGATATTCAGATTCGGGATTGCTGTCTGCAACTATCCCTGCCCCGCTTCTTACAAAAACTTTATTGTTACGTTTGTATACTATCCTTATCGCAATACATGTGTCCATGTTGCCTGTTAAATCAAGATAACCGATTGCGCCGCCGTAAATCCCCCTCTTGTTTTTTTCCTGTTCATTAATAATCTGCATAGCGCGGATTTTAGGCGCTCCTGACAGAGTGCCGGCGGGAAGGACGGCGTTTACCGCATCAAGCCCTGTTTTATCATCGCGGATTTCACCGCTTACAGTAGAGCCTATGTGCATAACATGAGAGAATCTAAGTATAGATAAATACTTTTCTACTTTTACAGTCCCGAACTTACTGATTTTTCCCAAATCATTTCTGCCTAGGTCTACAAGCATATTATGCTCAGCAAGTTCTTTTTCATCTGCAAGAAGGTCTTTTTCAAGGAAAGCGTCTTCTTCTTCCGTTTCACCTCTTTTGCGAGTCCCTGCCAAAGGATAGGTAAATAATTTTTTATCCTGCAATTTAACCAAAGTTTCAGGCGATGCGCCGGCGATTTCTAGGTTACTGCCGCTGAAATAAAACATATAAGGCGAAGGGTTAATAGTCCGCAGTACGCGGTAGGTGTCAAAAATACTTCCTTCAAAATCAGCTTCATAACGGTTTGATAATACAACCTGAAAAATATCGCCCTCTTTAATATGATCTTTCGCCCTTGTCACCATCCTGCAGTATTCTTCTTTTGTAAATAAAGCTTTAAAATCTGATTTAATATCAGCCGAAGGAATGTGCGGCTCATACAACGAAGTTTCCCGCGCATAACTTCCTGTCTTTATAAGGTTTTTCAAATTTTCTAGTCCTAGTTTTCCCCTTTGGTATTCATCTTCAATTTTATCTGTTTTAATATTAATTATTAAAATTATTTTTTGTTTATAATTATCAAAGGCAATCACTTTATCAAAGAGCATTAAATCAACATCATTGAAATTTTCTTCATCATACGAACTTTGTTCGTTTGCGTTTAACTTTAATGCAGGCTCACAGTACTTTGCATAATCGTAAGCAAAGTAGCCGACTAAGCCCCCTGAAAACGGAGGCAGGTAATCAAACTTAATGCTTTTATACTGATCTAAAACAACTTGAATATGTTTGTTTGGGTTATCGGTATTTATTATTTTCTTTTCAGAAGAATTGATGATCATCGAACCGTTAAAGCAGGTAATTTCCATTACAGGATCAAAACCTAAAAATGTATATCTGCCCCAGGTTTTATTATCCTCGGCGCTTTCAAGAATGAAACAATGCTTGCTTACCTTCATGAGTTTTTTTAACACATCTATCGGCGTAACCATGTCGCTGTATATTTCCGTGCTGAGAGGGATTACTTTATATTGATTCGCTGAGGCAATGCTTCTAATTTCTTCCAATGACGGTTTAATCATTTATATTATCTTCTTCTCAATAACAGCGCGAAGTTTTAATTCTTCCATCAGCGAAGAGAATTGTTCCAAATCCAGCGATTGAGCGCCGTCGCATAAAGCTTTCGCCGGGTTGTTATGCGCTTCTATCATTAAGCCGTCAGCGCCTACGGCAAGGGCAGCTTTCGCAAGAGGCGGGACAAGACCGCGGCTCCCGGACGCATGGCTTGGATCAACAATAACAGGCAGATGCGATTTCTGTTTAATAACAGCTACTGCGGATAAATCAAGGGTGTTACGTGTCATTGTTTCAAATGTGCGGATGCCTCTCTCGCAAAGAATAACATTGGGGTTTCCCGATGAAACTATGTATTCGGCGCTCATCAATAATTCTTCGATAGTGTTTGCAAGACCTCTTTTTAAAAGGACGGGTTTTTTCAATTTACCTACAACTTTTAATAAATCATAGTTTTGCATATTCCTCGCGCCGATTTGAACAATATCAATATTTTCAAATAAATCAATCTGGGTTTGATTCATGATCTCTGAGACTATAGGCAAACCTGTTTCTTTTTTTGCAAGGCGCAGCATTTCTAAGCCTTCGGCTTGTTTGCCTTGAAAAGCATAAGGCGAAGTCCTCGGTTTAAAAGCGCCTCCTCGAAGGATTTTCGCGCCGCTCGTCTTTACGCTTTTTGCAATCTCTAAAATCTGCTCCGGGCTTTCGACAGAGCAAGGCCCTGCAATAACAGTGAAAAATCCCTCACCGATAGATGCATCCCCCGCTTTAACTATCGTATCTTCTTCGCGGACTGTCCGGTTGACTGCTTTAAATTGCTCGGTGATGCGTTTTCCAAAATCTATAATGTCGTTAGTTTCAACAACATGATCCAAATCGACTGCCATTGTATTTCCGATTAAGCAAACTGCCGTGTGCTCGGTTCCAACGCTGTATATAGTAGAAAACCCTTTTTGCTCCCATTCTGCAACAAAATTGTCAATTTTCTCTTTCGGTACATTGGGTTTCAATATAAATACCATTTTTTTCTCCTCAATATGAATTATAAACAATAAAAAGCTTTCTGTCAGGCATCATTTTTGAATATAATTATCTTGTATATTTAGAAAATTCGTGTTTTAATAATATAAAATGAAAAGTCTACGAACAACATTTTCACTGCTTTTTTTGGGTTTGAGCCTTACTATAGCTCTTGGCATCGGATTGATACTTTTTTTTCAATATCGAAACTATATTGTAAGAAGTTATACAGAAATTATCGAAAACACAGCCCATTCAATAGAACTCCTCTTCCCTGAACTTAAAAATTCACAAAATATTATAGAGGAAGGGAGGGACGGCTCGCAATCATACTTTGATCTTGTAAATAAAATCAATAATATAAGCGAATCTTACGGTTTTGCCTATATTTATTACCTTCAGGTTGAAAGGAGCAAGGTCAGCTTTATTTTTGATATTGATGATATCCCCCTGTTCGGCGGAGATATAAAAGAATACTTTTTAAAATCTTATGAAAACCCGCCGGAAGAAATTATGAAAGCCTGGACAAGCGGGAATTTTATTTTAACGGATAAACCTTATACCGATGAATGGGGCACTTTCGTATCCGGGTTTTACCCGATTCAAGATAACGGACGCACCTGCGGTGTTTTAGGGCTTGATCTTGATGTCACTTATGTACAGGGTCTTCAAAATAATGCGATTCTTTCTTTTATAATTTCACTTGCAATAATCCTTGCAGCGGCAATTATTCTTTCTATTACTGTCGCATCTTCCATCACACAACCTATAATCGAAGTGTCATCCGCGGCGAATTTATTATCCCAGATGCGCTTTGATATTAAAACGTCAAAACTCCGTAAAGATGAAATCGGTGTTATGCAGAAAGCTTTATATGCTATCCGCGATACCTTACGTCAGACGATGGGGGAAATTAATGATGAACAATTAGGGAAACAATTAAATATAAGTAAAAACCTAAATAAAATAATAAATCAATCAAATGATGAACTTAAAACAATAATTAAAGTAATGGAAGTTCTTGTAAGTAAAAGCGATGAAGAAAATTTTACTGTGCAAAAAACATCCAAATCTGTTGATGATATCATTATTAATATTAATGATCTTAATATAGCGGTAGCATCAGAATCAGACAGTATCAATTCATCTTCAAAATTGATTGAACAAATGGTTGAAGGGATTTACCGCATTAAAGAAACAGTACAGGAAGCGAATAAAATAACCGCAAACTTGGGCGAAGCGTCTAAAACCAGTAAAAAAACATTAGAACAGCTCACCAAAGATATTTCAAGTTTAACAGAACGTTCTATCGCTTTAGAAAACGCCAATAAAATTATATCAGGTATTGCCGCTCAAACAAATATTCTCGCCATGAACGCAGCTATAGAAGCGGCTCATGCGGGGGAATCGGGAAAAGGTTTCGCGGTTGTCGCTTCAGAAATCCGTAAACTTGCAGAATTATCCAACAAGGAGTCGGATTCCATTTCTACAGAAATAAAAAACATGACAGACGCGATAAATATGATAAAAAAAGTATCAGGGCAAAATGCAGACAGTATAAATACTATTTTTACAAAATTAACCGAAATGAGTTCTTCTTTTACCGGTATTAAAGATATCAGCGATATGCAGGCGGCAAACAGCGGGCATATAATAGACGCCTTGCGGAAAATCCGCAATATGGTAGAGGAAGTGAACAGAGATTCTGTAAAAATAAAAGATGACAGTTCCTCTATTGTTAACGCTGTACAAAATTTAGATTCCGCTTCAAAAGCGGTAAGCGTCAGCGTCAATTCTGCGCAAAAAGCAAGCAGCCAGATAGCGGAATCTTTTTCAATGGCAAAAAAGATTGTTGATGGTGTAATTATCATCCGTCCCGATAAAAATTAATAAATGGGAAGAAAATATGTTGTTTAAAAAAAAGAAAGAAGAATTAAGCGATCAACTTACCGTATATCAGGAGCGCAAAGCCCCCAGGTGGGGTAAGCCGCAATATGAAATAAAAGCCGGTATTACAATAGCGGGCTTCGACGGCGAAGGCCAGGTGGGTAATATCAGTATTTCAGGTTGCAGTTTAATAAGCGTTACTTATGTAAATATTATTCCTGACAAAATTTATAATATAAAAATCATCCCGGAAAATAGCGATAAAATGAATCCTTTCAATCTCAAAATGAAATTAAGCTGGACAAAAAGCAGTGAAGACATTTTTCTTGCAGGTTTTTCATTGGAGGCAGGCGAACCTAGTTTTCAATTAAAAAATTATATAGAGATACTGCGCGCGCGCGGAATTGAACCCGATTACGGAAATATGAGGTCGAAATCTTAATCTGATTTTTTTTCTTATTCATGGATATGCTCAAAACCTTTTTCGAATATATCTTTAACATGACTGTCTGCAAGAGAATAGTATACTTCCTTCCCGCGTTTTACATATTTTACAAGGTTAGCAAGACGCAAAGCTCTTAATTGATGCGAGATTGCCGATTTTGTCATGTTAAGCAGTAAAGCAATATCGCATACACATAATTCGCTGTGCGAAAGCGCCCAAAGAATACGGACTCGCGTGCTATCTGCAAACATTTTGTAAAGGTCTGCAAGCTCATAAAATTCTTCATCTTTGGGCATTATTTTCCGTACTTTAGTAAGTAATTCTTCATGTGTAACATCACTTTCACATACAGGCGTTTTTTTCTTCATTTTTATAACCTATTTTATATATTGAAAGATAAGCTCTTCAATTTCTGTAAACTCGCTATGTAATAAATGCACAGAAATATCATTTAACAGCTTTTTTATTGTTCCCGACAAATTTTCCTTCTTTAAAACATCTAAAGCTGCCTTTGCTGTCTTTTTATCATAAACACTGCAAGCATTTTTTATTTCTTTTAATTTTTCATTTAATAGGGCTTGATTTATTTCTATATCCGAATCGTTATCTGAAACTTTTTCATGGTTATTATTATCAGATGTTTTAAAATTTTCAATAAGATTTTTAAGTGTATTAATAAAAGCAGGAGTAGCATTTGAAAGAAGTTCATAGTTACGATTTCTTCCAGCTTCTTCCAGTTTAGATGCTATTAGAGAAAATTCTTTTTCACCGATATTTGCAAGCGCACTTTTTATTCCATGAATAGCCGTAATATACGCATTTATTTCATTGTCGTTTAAATTGATGTTTTCCAAAACTTTTACAGCATTTTCAGCATCACGGATAAAAAAATCAATTATTCTGAATGCTTTTGTATCTGTAATATTCCATGCTTCTCTTTGTAAAGCTGCTCGCTCTGCAACTGACACACGCCGTGCGGCTTCTACAACTTCTTCCGGTTTTTTATTTTTAATAAATTCTATTAAAATAAAATCAAGTTCACGTGAATCTATAGGTTTTGAAATAAAACTGTCAAAACCGTTTTGTAAAAACATTTTTTTCCTGCCAACCAAGGCATTAGCGGTTAATGCAATAATAGGATAATTATATCCTTTTTCACGTATTATCTTTACAGTTTCAATACCATCCATTTTCGGCATCATATGATCCATAAAGATTATATCATAAACATTATTTTCTTCTATTTTTCTTATTGCTTCAAATCCGCTTGATGCTGTATCGATCTTTAACCCATAAGGAATCATCATTCCTTTTGCAACATAAATATTTGATTCTACATCATCTACTACAAGGACACTGCCATAAGGCATATATTCACGCAAGAATTGCACTTTTTTTGTTATTATAGAACTATGAAAATTAAAAGTTTTTAATTTACTGATTAATTCTCTATTAATAATTTCATTTCCTGCACGTTTTTGAGGAATACGAACTGTAAACACAGAACCTTTTCCGGGAACACTTTCAATATAAATTTCACCGTTCATTAATTCAATAAGACGCTTAGAAATGCTCATTCCTAAACCTGCTCCAACTGTAGTACGGTTTATTTCAATATTAAAACGTGTATATTCTTCAAAAATCCTGCTTAATTGTTCTTCAGTCATACCCTGCCCTGTATCACTTACACGGAAAATAAGGGTTACATTATCTTTTTGAAAACGATCTGGTTCAACTGAAACAAAGAATTCGATTTTTCCTTGATCTGTATATTTAAATGCATTAGATAGAATATTGTTTAATACTTGTCTTATTCGAAGCACATCTCCAATAAGATCAAGAGGCATATTTTCACTTATATGCAAAGAAAATTCAATCGGTTTGCTTTCATAACGCAATCGGTTTATTTGAACAGTATCATTAATAAAGCTTGGAATATCATATTTTATAGGAAAAATTTCAAGTTTACCTGATTCAATTTTAGATAGATCGAGTATATCATTTATAATGTTTAATAATAAATTACCGGATTCATATATTTTTTCAAACGCTTCGCTTATATCCTGAAATGATTCTTCGTCTGCAGATACTACTCTGTCAAATTTCAGAGTTTCTTTTTGAAGTTGAATTTCTGCAATTCCTAAAATAGCATTCATAGGCGTGCGGATTTCATGGCTCATGTGAGAAAGAAATATACTTTTTGATCTATTACTTTGTTCTGCCTGATCTTTTGCAATTTCCAGTTGCTCTGTCATATCATTGCGTATAACGGTATTTGCTATCATACGGCTTGCCGAGCGTAAAATTAAAACCTCGTTATCTGCAATTATTCGTTCTTTACAGCAATTATCAAAACCGACAAAACCCCATAATGAATCATGGAAAAAAACCGGAACTACAAAGAGAGAAAGGATATTACGCGGCTTTAGTTCTGCCTGCTCTTTAGGAGACATATCGCAAACATTAGAGTTTATACAATTTCCCTGCGATAGAATATTATTCCAAACAGGGTGCTCATCAAAATAAAGATCAGGAGCAAGTTCGTCTTTTTTTGAATGAGATTTAAATATTCCTCTTTCCCATTGAAAACCCAGATAAAAACATAATCTGTTTTTTTCTTTGTCTTTGTTTATCCATATACAAATACGGTCAACATTTATTGCTTTTGCAAGTATCCCCATAGATTGGTTTATACTTTCTTCAAAATGATCTTTATAAGATTGCAGATCAAGCTGAGGTTCAGGTTCAAGTAAAACAGAAGAAACTTGATTTACTATATTAAAAAGTTCTTTCTGTCTGTCTATCTTTATAATCATTTTGTTATATTTAAAAAGTAATAAAATAAATATCACTAATAAAACAGAAAGAACCGCAATAAATATTAACATATAAAAGAAACGATCTGATGTTATTTTTTTTGAATAATCATAAACTCGGTTTGTCCAGTTGGTAACAATTTTATTAATATCAATTTTACTGCTTGCTTTCTCAATAATAGAGCAAAGGATTTCTTCGTTTTTATTAAAACCAAAAAAGGATCTTTCTGTTATAGAGTTAAATAAAAGATTGATTTTATAACCTGTTTTTTCTCTAAAATGCGTTTGATATAAAATTATATAATCCGTTGTTAGAAATAAATCAATTTCACCTTTTTCAAGTGCATCTAACGCATCATTTCTGGTACGATATTCCTTGTAAACACTATTACCCGGAATAAGCAATTGCAGCATTTCTGCAGGAGCGGTTCCTGTAACTATTCCTACAACCGCTTTTGCAACCTGATAAATTTTTAAATCAGGATAATCCATTTTAGATAAAAGAGCGAAATTCGATGTAAAATAAGGAGAATGCGGAAAAAGAAAATCATTTTCACGTGCTTTAGTATGAATTAACTCTGCATCAAAAGCGGCTCCGCCTGATTTAATTATTTCAAGAATTTCAACCATTGTCGTATTTTTATTTGTCACAGTTTCAAATTCAATGTCTGTCAGGAATGTTATCTCTTTAATAATATCCACAGCGATTCCATGAAAATCATGTGTTTTATCATCATAAAAACATAAAGGATAATTATCAGCTTCCATTGTAACAGGTACTTTCTTTCCGTTTTCTTTTAAATCTGCAAGATAAGCTTTTTCTTCTTCCGTTAAAGACAGATCAAATATAAATTGCGCATAACTTCTCTCTCCTTGTGTATAAAGGCTGTGAATTTTATCAAGCCCATCTTTTACAAGATATTTATCTAGAACTGAAATGACAGGTTCAAGTGCAGGATTTGCCGTTGAAAGAGAGATAGGAGTATATACAAGAGGGAGTATTTTAACGCTTTTTATATTTCCATAAATACTGAATTCATAATCGCTTGGTTCATCAATAATAACAGCGTCTACCTCTTTATTCCATAACATCTGCGCCGCATTAAAGACAGTATCAATATAAACAGAATTAAAATTTAATTCTGGATATGTATTTTTTATTGATTGTTCTGTTATAGTTCCATTAAAAAACCCGATATTAAGTCCGTTCAGATTGTAAGTTGTTTCTATTCCGTCAGTATCATTATCCAGAAAAACAGAGAGAGTTCTTTCCGCAATTGCAGTTGTCATAAAATATTTTTGTTTGCGTTCAACTGTCGGAGTTAATTCACTGATAAAATCAATTGAAAGATTATCAGTACTGTTTATTAAATCATCCCAATCTAATAATTTTACTTCAAATGGAATATCAAACAAGTTTGATAAATGTTCGGCGAATAAATGTATAAAACCTGAATATGCACCGTCTTCCAGAATAAAAAATTCTGTCGCTAATATTGTACCGTAAGAAAAACTTTTTTTAGTACTTTTTAATGCTTCAATACCCGCAATTTCTTCTTTTGTAACGCCGGGAATTTCATGATATGATTTATAAGGAACAGAAACATTATATATTGTTGAATCTTGTATTTTTTTTTCAGTTTTACCGCAACTAAAAAATACTATAATTATTAAAGAAAATATAAAAACTGCCGATAAAGAACGATTTAACAAAATCCACCCGCCTACTATAAATTATCGGTATTTCCCTCCATTGCTAAAATATCTTGTTTTTTCGCTAATTTTCTCTCAGTACGCTTTTCAAGTAATAAATAAACTACAGGAATAAAAAACAGGGTGATAAAAGTGGAGCTAAAAAGCCCCCCGAAAATACTTTGCCCCAAAGGAGCGTATACTTCCGAACCTTCGCCTGTCGCCAATGCAAGGGGGATAATTCCGAAAAGGGTTGTTACAGTAGTCATTAAAATCGGTCTAAGACGGGATATCGCCCCTGTTATAACCGCTTCTTCCAAAGGAAGTTTGTACTTGTCACGTAACAGATTAATATAACTGATAAGAATAATGGCGTTATTCACAACAAGCCCCGCCAAAGTGATAATACCCATAATTGAAACAAGGTTTAATGAAGAGCCGAATAAAAGAAGCCCCCCTGTTATTCCAATTAATGTAAACGGGATGGAAGACATAACCAATAAAGGCTGTGTAAACCGCTCAAACTGGATTACCATAACCGAATAAACTAAAAATAAGGCGACACCAAGCACAATGAATAAAGATTGAAAAGAAGAAAGCATTTCCGCCGCTGTCCCTCCTAATTCCCAGCTCGCCCCGGGGACTATCCCCTGTGTATTAAGAAGCGTTTCAAGACGGCGCGTGCTTTCACGTACATTCGGGTCTTTTAAACTCGCGCTGACTGTAATTGAACGTGATTTATTCCTGTGATTAATTTGGGAAAGGGTTTCTTCAATATCAAGCTCCGAAAAATTGGCATAAGACACTTGATTTCCGGCGCTAGTTTTAATACCGAGAGAATACAATACATCATTGGGAATATTTCCCCTGCCGAGATTTGTTCTTAATTCTATCGGGTAATTTCTGTTAGAAGTATAAAAAGTCCCTAAAGAAATACCGTTAAACACAATTCTGTTTGTTAATGCGGCTTCGTAAGAAGATAAACCCAATCTTCCTAAATATTGATGATGAATACGTGCATTCATTTCACGTTGATTAAAACGTATATTAACATCGGTATTCGCTACATTCGGGTCTTGCAGCATATACTGTCTAATCTGAGAAGAAGCTGTTATAACTGTATCAAGATTTGCCCCGTACACATTGATAACCAAACCCTCCCCGCCTGTTGCCAGTGATAAAAGATTTGATAAACCTCCGTTACGGAATTCCGCCTGCATATCCGGAATAACGCGCTTTATAGTATCTTGAAGTTCATTAACAATTTCTACAACATGACGCGAACCCTGTTTGTGTTTTCTTTCTTTTAAACGCTTTAATCTTATTGTTCCATAAGCGCGGTTAGGATCATTTCCCATCGCAAAAGCGCCGCCCTGCCCTACAATAAAATATGAAGTATCCAACTCATTCCCTATCAGATCATTGATTGTTTTTTCAAGATAAAGAACCTTATCCCGCGTCATTTCAAGCGTATAACCTCCGGGTGTTTCCACAGTAACCACAATTTCCGCCATATCGGTTTGCGCAAGAAATTCAAAACCCAGTAAACGTAAGGAAAAGATACTCATTACAAAAAGAACCAATGTACCGGCTATAAAAGAAAATTTATTATTAATTGCGCCTAATAAAAGTTTTTTATACCCTTGATTCAAAAATTCCATAAATCTTTCTACATAAGTTGAAAGTTTTGTTCCAAAACCTTTAAAATTAAACCTTTTAATTTTTTGTATATCATTCTTTTTAAGAAAAAGAGCGCATAAAAACGGGATTACAACAATAGCAACTAACATTGAAAAAAAGATAGAAAAAATCATAGTCCACGCCACATCTTTAAGAATGATTCCCGCTAAACCTGTTAAAAACAAGACCGGAAAAAAAGCGGCTAAGGTAGTTGTCATTGAAGCAATTAATGCAGAGCCTGTCTCGTTTACGCCGACAGATGCAGCTTCAGATGCGGTTAACTTGCCTTTATCAAAGTGGCGCTGAATCATTTCCAAAACTACTATAGATGCGTCAATTACCATGCCTATCGCGGATGTTATCCCCCCTAAGGTGACAAGATCAAGGCTTGAGCCTTTTACCCACAGGGCAAGTAAAGTAAAGAGTATTGATAAAGGGATAGCGAAACTTATCATTAATGTAGTGCTTGTGTTATGCAAAAATATAAATAAAACCAAAACGGCAAGGAAAGCCCCCATAAGAGCGGAGCGCATAACAGAATCCACAGACTTGGAAATATTTTCCGCGTCATCTTTTATAAAATTAAAAGAAAGAGCGCCTGCATATTCTTTTTCCATAGCGCTTAAAACCGAACGGATTTCACTGCTGATTAATACGCTGTCCCCGTCCGGCTGTTTTATAATAGAGAGAGCAAGTGAATCTTCTCCTCCGGAAATAATATAATTAGTTCTTTTATCTTCAGTTATACTGATTTGCGCGACATCTTTAAGGCGAATAAATTGCCCGTCTTTGAAAGCTAAAACCTGATCTTCAAAATCTTTAATGGAAGTAAAACGTCCGTCTGTACGTATATTAAGATTATACCCTTGATAAATCCCATCCCCTCCGGGCAGTGAAAAATTTGCAACAGGTAAAATTTGCGCGATATCCAACAAAGAAATTTGCAAAGCGTTTAAACGGTTAAGATCAATTAAAATTTCTAAAATTTCCAGGCTGTCACCGTTCATGCTAACATTTCCTACACCCGATATACGTGACAATGCAGGAACAACATGATCGCGGCAAAGAGTTGATAATTCGCTGCGGCTGCCCTCCCCGCTGACAATTATTGTCATAATAGGAAGCTCTGCTGTACTGTATTGCATTATCTTTGGCGGCGCAGGAAGCCCTTCAGGTAAATTACCCATTGCGCTGTTTATTTTTTCCCTTATTTCATATAACCTGTCTTCCGCTTTCTCGTTGTAACCTAATTGCAATTCAATAACAGAAACTGAATTTCTGGAAGTTGATTTCATAAGTTTAAGACCCGATAAAGTGCCGAGCGCTTCTTCAAGAGGATCGGTAATTTCAATTTCAATATCAGAAGGTCCTACACCCGGCCAGGTTGTAATAACAATTATAGTGGGCATACTCATATCCGCGATAAGGCTGCGTCTTAAATTAAAAGCCGACATCAATCCAAAAACCAAAAGAATAATGAGCAGCATAATAATAACTTTTGGGTGCTTTATTGCAAAATCAGAGATTTTCATTCTGAAACATCCTGCGCGTGAAACATCGTTGCGTTTTGCTCGTAAAAAACACTTAAAATATTTAAATTTTGACCTACAGTGATAAAATGCTGTCCTTCAAAAATAAATTCTATGTCGCGTAACTCGGATGAAATTTGAAAATAATCATTATTAAAAAAATCAGGAAGCATTTCCATATAATGCGATTTTGTTTCTTCTGTAACATACCAGAGTCTGTTTTCTGAAGCTAAAGTTTTTAAAGGCAGATAATAAACATCCTCTTTCTTTTCCAGAACAAAAACAACATTTACAAACATACCGGGTCGCAATCCGTGCTCAGCGCCTTGAGGTATTTCATATTCAACAAGAAAATTTCTGTTTTCAGGTGATACATAAGGTGCAAGACTCAATGGTTTAAGATCAAAAGTAACATCATCTCCGAGCGCCGGAACAAGAAGACGGACAGGCATTGTCCCCCAATTTTCTGCAAAAAATCTGTAATGGATTTCCGGAATAGCGGCCTTTACCCTTAAATCATTAAGGTCTCCAAGAGAAACGAGAGGCGTCCCTGCACCTACAAGGCTGCCTTCAGTTCCATGACGCATAAGAATCGTTGCATTCATGGGAGCGCGGATTTTAGTATAATCCATATTAAGCTGTGCAAGTTCAAATTGAGCTCTTGCCACTTCATAAGACATTCTTACTTCTTCCAAATTCTGACGCGATACCCCTCCCTGATTCTGGTAAAGCTGGGTAAATCTTTCAAAAGTAGAACGTGCTGTTAGAAAAGCAGATTGCGCTTGTAAAAGAGTCAGTTGATACGGAGAGGAATCAACCTCCGCTATTATTTGATTTTCACTTAGGTCATCGCCTACCTTTACATTAAGCGTGTTTAAAGTACCGCCGACACGGGCAACCACTGTAATAAGACGCCCTGTTTCTACCTGGCTTGTAATCCGAAGCGTTTTTTCCAAATTACCGTGAATAGGCTTTATTGTAATAACAGGGGCTAAAAATTCATCATCGACGGAATTTTCCTTGCGTACGATTGAAATGATTATTATTACAGAGAGCAAAGTAAGAACCGCAAAAACACCGGCTTTAACAGGTGATATTTTACCTTTCATATCCATTTTCATTTTAACTAAATCCATTTTATTATAATTTTTTATAATTATAAAGTAATTTTATCTTTTATGTAACCTAGTAAATTTTTCTTAACAAGAAAATAAACCTTTCCATACCGGTAATAAACTCTTTATCCTTACACCAGACACTTATTTCCACATCTATCCCCTTACGGTTTATCATTTGATTAAATAACAAGTAAATTTCAGAATTAATGAGCGATTCATAAATCCTTTGCTTTTGATTTATTTTACACATAATTACAAGAATACCGTCATCGGAAAGGCTTTTTATTATTTTTGACAGAGCGATAATAATATCATTGACAACATTATAAGAAAACGGTACTTCTGTAATAATTGAATCAAAACTATTCTCCGGGAAAGAAGCGTCTTTTGCGTCCATTACATAATGCCTGTCTGACAAAAACTCAAGACCGGGTTTTAACACAGGGTCTATATCAATACTAGTAATAAAACTTTCTGTTATAAATTTAAAAGCAAAAATAATCCCGCCCGCTCCTGCAAAGGGGTCTATAATCCTTTTATTTTTCCAGGGAAGCGATAAGTTGACCATACATCTTGCGTCTTCCACAGGCAAAGACCTTCTTCCTGTTTCGCTTCCATCCCCCCTGTAACCTGAAACGGTTTTTTCCCCGCCGTCACTGCCTGATATTTTAAATTCCCTGTTGTGAGGGGATTGCTCTTCATAGAGCTTGCTGTCTTGGATATAAAAATAATCAATGGAAAATTTTTTACCTTTCCAAACAAGAGGATTTATCGAATTAAGATCGCTTTGATTCTTACGCGGTTCCTCAGAAACGCAAGCTTCAACATTAAAATCCAATAAAAAAAATTTATCGCAATATCCGATACCGGGTAATTTTTCTTTAAAAGATTCAAGCTTTGTTTTCGGGCAAAAAAAAGAAATTACCCCTTTTATATCGCCCAAAGGGCCGTTTAAAATAAAGAGGATATTATTTTCATACTGAGAAAAAATTATTTCCAGTACGGCAGTTTGTTTTACTTTAATTCTTGAATTTCTTAATTTACAAGCAATAACATTATATTGAGATAATAAATTATCAATATTGTTCTTGGTAACTTCTATAAAAAAATCAGCGGTTAGATTATTATCGATCATTTCAGAAATAATTCTAACCGCCGTTTATCAATAATAGTCGTCCATTTCCGTACCGGGCGGGAAGAGATATAAATCCGGCAGTTTATATGTGCGGTTTAATGCATAAGATTGAGGATTATGAAATTTACTTATTGTAGAAATATTAAAAAAGTGGTTTAAGGGTTCATAATCAGGAGAATTAATCTTTAATGAAAATTTAAATTCCTTTGCAATATCAGGGGCGGCGGCAATTATCGGGGCAGGCCAAAAACTAAGCGCGCCGGGAGTACTTGAAATCATCGTGTAAGGATTTTGCCAGTTGCTGTTTCTCATAGTGACAAGTTCGCCGTCACAATAAAGCGCGACATCAACACCGACAACAGGTTCAAAACTTATCCCGTTAAAAATACGCCCTGAAATTGTGGGGATATCAAACACAGGATGATGCGTCCTTACCGTCCCCGCTTGAGTGCCGTCATGAGGGGCTGTCGGGCGGAGGTTGTGATTAACAACACGTAAACCCTTGTAAATAAGCGTTGTAATATCTGCTTCAGTCTGCTGATGTTTAATACTTGTCTGATCAATCCTTGTAAACCCTCGGTTAGAAACTATATAATTCGGCTCTATCCGATTCAAGGTAAAACAAACCGTATCTATCCTGCATTGATAACACAGGCAGAATTTTTCCGGATTTCCGTTTTCCTGTATTTCATCAAAGATGTTTTGCACCAAATCGAAAACCATGTCTTCGTTAGTATTATGAATATCCATGATAAGCCTCCCTCATGTTTACCCGGCTGTCAGAAGCCGGATTCTATAAGTTAAATATCTTATTAAGTATACAACATTCTTGCGGAAAAGTCTTTATAGTTTCATTATATTTTTGATTAATAAATATCCTAATTGTGTACAAAGTTTCAATAAAGGAATTTACTGTCTCTGTTTTAAACGCGCTGGAACTATCGCCGAAATTCCGCCCTTCGTCAAGGACAAAAAGCCCGGTTTCAAAGGAAACAGGTTCGGGAATATCGATAATTATATCTTCCCCCTTGATTTTTATCCCATCTTGGCTTAATTCTTGTGCAAGTTTCTCCTCAAATTGCGCTCTTTGGTTAATATCACGTATTTTTACCCATGCAGGGTTCGATAAATCGGCTTTTTCATAAGAAATTTCAACAGCGGTACTGTAAATTTTACCTTCAAGTACCGCTTCAACTAGATTTTTACAGTTTTTAATACACTCTTTCCCCGAAAGAAGGGAAAAAAGGCTAGTATCATCAAGATTATACAGGCTTTCGCAGGTTAAATCCTTGGAAACAAGACCATTAATCAGAACTTTTTTAACCATAGCAGTAGCAGCGCGTACCTGCCGATGCCAATATACAGTCCGATACATAAGATACTTGGAAAAAAGTACAGCCTCGACATTGGGAATCAATTTTGAATCGATATCAACGCCTCTTTCCTTATTGGGGTATAATCTTGAAAGAATAAAATCGACATCCTGCGCGCCGTATGGAACGCCGCAGAAACGGGCATCGCGGTTTAAATAATCGAGCTTGTCAGGGTCAAGAGCGCCGGATAAAAGCCTGCGGTAGAAAAGTAATTCATCGCCGAAAGTCGCCGGCATGTCCTTATCAACAATAGCTGCGCTAAGCTCAGGGTCTGCTCCTGCCGCTCCGACAAGTGATTTTAAAGGTTCTTTTAAAATCGCCGCGGCTGTCAGCGTTTCATGGGAAGAAAGTGATAATTCCTTTAAAGAGTGGGTATAGGGGAAATGCCCTAAATCATGAAGAAGGCAGGCTGCAAGAAAAGATTTTACACCTTCATGCGTAAGCCATTCCGATGCTCCACGTTCTATTAAATTTTGTAAAAGCCTTCTGCCTATATGATAAACACCGATGGAATGGCTCGCCCTTGTATGTGTAGCTCCCGGATAAACAAGATAGACAGGACCTAACTGCATAATACGGTTAAGACGTCTAAACGGGGAGGATTCAATAAGAGCTGCGAATTTATCGGTCATATAAATATGACCCCATAAAACATCTCTGACAGGGCAGTTATATGATTCTATAAGAGATGCTTCTATTGAATTTTTCATGATTTTTTATTATAGAATAATTTATCTTATTTTGCTAGAATTAATACATTGCGGTATCCAAGAGGAAAAATGCGTAGTATCGGTATAATTAGTTTATTTTTATTATTAATAATTGCTCAGCATACGACGGCACAACAAGAAACAGAGCAAATAGAAATTAAAACTCTCCCGCCTATAGAAATGAACCGTCAAACCAGAGGCTCTATACCCGAAACTTTGTTACGTCCAAACCGCAGTGAAGCCCCACGTTATCCCATCGATACTGTAATAGGCGAACTGGGACGCGGGGATGCTCCCGAAGGCGGTTATATTTTTGCAAGATCTATTTGCGAAGGACTGATATCCGGGAATAAAGCACATAGAGCCTTATCTTCTATTAACACAAGTTTCAGGGAAAATTTTTTATCTTCGATAGAAATTATAAATCCTTTAAGTTACAGAATCGGCGGAGGAAGAGAAGAAGCAGACGGCGCAGTTTCATTTCTGGTCAGATTTATCGGAAAGGAACAAGGGATTACAGGGGAATTATATTTAAGGCTTATAACAGAAATTATTGAAATAGAAATAAAAGAAGACGCGACGGAAGAACAAGAAACTAAAAGAACATACTGGAAATTTGACGATCTTCTGCTGGAAGAACCGAGAAGTAAAGAGCTTGAACAGCAAGAATCAATATATTTAAATGATTTTAATCCATACGAGAGGTTTTTTTAAAAAATAAATATGGCAACACCTGTAGGTAGAATAGAAAAAGAATTTCTTTTAAAAGCGTTATTGGAAGAGAAACTTCCAATAATGTATATAAAAGAAAGAAACGAATATATTTTAACTTTAGAAAAAAATCCTTTGGGTGCTGAACAAAACAATGAGATGATCTTCCGCTATAACAAACCTTTAGGAAAATTAAAACCTCATACTAAAATACCTTTAATATTTAATTACCGCGGACAGGTAATAGATTTCAATGTAGAAATAATAACACAAAAAGAAAACATGATTATCTGTAAACCTGTTGAAACTCTTTATAAAAACTTGGATCGTAATTATCTACGTGTGGATACTCCATCAGATTTAAAAATCTTATTTACATTCCGGGGGGATCGTTATAATCTTTCTTTTCCAAAGGTTCCCGAATATGAAACAATAGGAATAGGCGAGCTTGGAAGAAACGCAGACCCGAAAAATCTTTCCAATTTAATAAAACAGATAACACACTCGCTTAAGAATTTTGCAGATGGTTACAAGATAGTAAATTTTAAAGATAAAAAGCCGGATACAATGGAAGAGCGGATTGTATCAGAAACAGGAAAAACACTTTTTATCCCTTCGACAAGCGGTTTACTGCCAAAAACAGACCCTTACCCGAAAAAAAGAATTATAACGGAAGATTTATTCAAACGTTATTTGGAAACGACAGGAGTTGGTCCCGGTTTTTTAGATGAAACAACCGCGCGATTTTTAAGAAATAAACTGGATGATGGTTTTTATTCCGATGCTTGGGTGCCGATTCTTTTTCATGAATATGTTATCGGTTATATTCATATCTGGATCGATAAGCAAGGACGCCTTCCCTTTGATTTCAGCGTGCTTGATAATGTTTATCAATTTGCAAAAGTACTTGCTTTCTCTCTGAAAGAAAACGGATATTTTGAACATGGTAAAGTGCATAACGATGCATTTGAAGGAAAAGTACTAGACATAAGTGCATCGGGCTTGCTTTTCGCTTACCCTTTAGGCACCACCCTTTTATCAACATTATTACTTGACGCAGAATTAACTGTCACCATAGAAGCACCTTACCGTACAGTCAGCGTCATTGCGAAAATAGTCCGTAAATTCAAAGATAAAACAGCCTGCTACCTAGGCTGCCGTTTCATAAATATGGCACCGGAAGATGTACGTTTTCTTTTTGAACATTTATATGGCAGACAAATAGACGCTTCGGATACAGCTTTCCTTGCAGGACAGGTATAAAATAATACCTTTCTGTAAAAAAAACTGTTTTTCCTATTTGTTTTTTTTATCAATTATGATAGAATTTATAAAATAATAATTAAACAAGGAGAAAGTAATGCGGGATTTATCACAAAAGTTTCTTACAGATTTAAAGAAAGGAGGTATGCTGTACCCGATATTAAAAGCGGTTCAGGAAAACAAAGATTTTATACTGTGTTTTCGCAACGAAAAGATTGATATCTATTACAAGGGCGGCCGTATTTTTAGTTTAGAATTAAAAAATAAAAAATATGAAGTCTGCAAATTTGATATTAATTATGCAATGGAGAATAAAGCAAAAATAAGTAAAATTAATAAATTTTTTGAAGAGAATATAATTGCTGTCAAAAATGACGCAAAAAAATGGGTAAAGAAAATTTATTATTTCAAAGATTTAATGGACTTTTATTTCTGCAATTCAAAAAAAGAAAATATGGAAAAATATATCCAGCAATTAATTGTACAGGAAAACAATCTTTTTAAAGCATCCAATGATACAGATTTTTTTATTATTGATTTTGAATATCAAACAGAAGGAAATGACAGCTCCCGTTTTGATCTAATCGGATTGTTTTGGGATAGAAACACACGTAAAAAACCTAAAAATTGTAAACTTGTCATTATTGAAGTAAAACACGGGTATGAAAATTTAACAGGTAACAGCGGTTTATTAGAACATTTAAAGAAAGCGGATGCGTTTTTATCAGGCAAAGGGCAGAAAGAATCATTAAAAAAAGAAATGTTAAATCTTTTTAAACAAGAAAGAGAATTGAAGTTGCTTAATATAAATGCAAAACAGGAAGTAACAGAAATTGATCCGGAAATTGATTTTATTTTTATTTTAGCCGGGTATAATCCCGGAAATGAAACATTATCACAGGAACTGGAAAAAATGGATAAAGAGATCGGTAATTTCAAGACTTTAAAGAAAACCAATATTAAATTCGCAATCCCTTCATTTGCCGGTTATTCAATCTTTAAAGAAAATATTAAATCATTCCAAGAATTTCAAGATATACTTAAGAATGAAAAAGTTAAATAAGTAATAAAAAACAGATATTCAAAAAGAAGGCGCATGAAGGAAAAAGCTTAATTTTCTTTCCTTTGTGCGCCTTTTCCTATACGTTAAAAATTCCAATTTTGTTAATCTACTTTAAACTTTGAAACCTCTTTCATCAATATACTTATTTTATCATGATTGGAGACTGTCAGCTCATTAACACGATGCACCGCGATATTGATTTGATCAGCTCCTGTGGACATTTCGTTCATACCGCCTGTTATTTCCTGAGTTATAATTTCAAGGTTTTTGCCTTCTCTGATTACTTCAGAAGAGCCGTCGCGCATTTCATGCGATCCGCTTTTTACCTGCCTTGTTATATCGTTGAGGTTTCCAATCGCTTCCAATATTTGCTTACTTCCCTGACCTTGTTCTTCCATTGCATTGCGGATATTTTCTTCCTGATCTGATACTGTCTTAATGTGCTTATCAATCGCTTCAAATTTCTGCAGAACATTTTCTGTTGATTTGGTAATCTTGTCGATTGATTCTTTTATTTTCTTTAAAACAGAGCTGATTGTTTTTGACTGCTCGGATGAACTTTCCGCAAGTTTGCGGATTTCGTCAGCGACAACCGCGAAGCCCTTTCCCGCTTCTCCTGCGTGCGCGGCTTCAATTGCGGCATTCATCGAAAGAAGATTAGTCTGGCTTGCGATATTTTCCATTACCGAGTTGATTTCCAAAAGCCCTTCTGATTCGCGGGAGATTTCCTGTATGTCCTGCGCTACTTCCTGTAAGCCTGTTCTTCCTACTTCAGAAGCGTTTTCAAGCTGGTTAACATTTTCCATATTTTTTACAAGCGTGGTAGTAACAGATTGAATATTTGCAAGCATCTGTTCGATTGCGGAAGATGACTGAGCGACAGATTGACTCTGCCTGTCTACCTGATCATTTAACTTACTGATGTTGACTGTGATCTGCTCCATAGTTGCATTTGTTTCTGTTACGCTGGCGCTCTGATTAATGGCGCGCCCCTTGATACTTTGAATATTGGCTGTAATCTCGTTTACCGCCGCGGCAGTCTCGTTCATATTTGAAGAGAGTTCTGTACCCAAATCTGACAATTCATTTGACTCGATTTTAATAGTGCCGATAAGCCTCTTAATTTTATCCATAGTGCTGTTAAGAGCCCGTCCTATATTACCGATTTCGTCTTTACTGTCTGCTTTAAGTTCATGAGTAAAATCCCCGTTACCGATAATTTCAAAAGCGCCTTCCATTCTTTTAAGAGGCGCTGTAATAGAGGTCTTGGATATAAAAAAGATTATCACTGTAATAGCGGCAAGGATAAACACACCCAGTATCAATAAAACCGTTGTCATCTGCACTACAGAAACCATAATCGTGGCATCAGATACAGTGGTTACCGCGCTCCATGCATTTTCATCGCCTCCGATAAAGAAGGGGCTTGTTATCACCATCATCTTGGCATTATGCTCATTTGAATAAAATGTTTCGTGAAACGTTTTGCCTTCTCTTAATGAACGTAACAAAGGTGTTATTAAATCTCCGTACCTATCCTTTGAAACTTCCTGTACATTTTTTCCAAGCTTGTATTCGTTAGGTGTGGAAAGAATTATACCGGACGGGCTGTATAAGGACGCTTCCCCTGATCCAAAAGGTTTGATTTCACTTACAATATGCTGAACTTCACCCAGTTCCATGTCTACCCCGGCAACGCCTATTACGCGCCCGTTGCGTTTGATCGGAATACAAACACTGGTGATCATTACTTGCCGCCCGCTTATTGTTTCATAATAAGGTTCAGCGACTGCCTCCTTGCCAGTGGTATAAGGTACAGTAAAATACGGAGAGTTCTCATAATTTGTAAGCAAAGTCAACTCTATCTTTCCGCGGTCATTTGTCCAGTATGGTACGAACTTTCCCCTGCTATCGCTTCCCGGAGAATTAATATTGGCGGAATCAAGACCGTCAAGAGTGTTCGGATCAAAGACTGCCCATATTCCCACATAGTCATTACGTTCAGTTACTAAAGCTCTAAGCATTAAATTGACAATATCACGTCTTTGTGCAGCGGGGATGGTTTCTTCCATGTGCGTCATAACCATTACGAAAGATCTTATTTCATCCATAGGGACTTCTAAAAACGCTTTTATTGAACCTGCCGTAACCGCCGTGACGTTTTCGGCGTTATGATCCGCCATATTCACGATTCCGCTTGACGAGAACATTAATGCAGATATAGTTAAACCTCCGATACTGATTAAATTTACCAAACTCATAATAAGTACTAATTTTAAACCGATCTTCATAACAACCCCTCTAAATGTTTAAATTTTTACGTATTTTTATTATAACCTATAATAAAAAATTAGAAAAGAAATTTTTATTTTCTTAAAAAAAACCTGACCGTTTGTAAACGGCCAGGTTAGAATCGTATTTTTATTTTATTAAGGCCTTAAGCTCTTGCGGATTTCCGAAGGTACATCCCCTCCGTTTTCACGGAGAACCCTCATTAATTCCCGGTGCAGCCAAGTGTTTCTTTCAGCGGTTTCACCTGCGGCATTGCCGCGGTAATTAAGAATGACGGCAAGTTCCCTTCGCGCCGCTTGCCTGTAGTCAAGATCAAGCGTTCTTAATAAATCAACAATTGATGTACGCCAATTTAAATTATAAGATTTAGTTCTTGCCGCAGCATTAAGAATGGCTTCTAATTCTGCCGAAGAAACAGACGATGTCACGCCGCTTAACTTTGCAGGATCAACGATGAAATAAGCACCCATCACATTTAGTTCGTTCCATCCGTAATTATAATAACTGACAAACAACCTGCCCCTGGATCTCATATTTTTCCAGCGTTCATAACCGGCTAAATCAGCTAACGGGATTATCAGTTTTTCACCGTCCCAATATCTGATTGCGGCGCTGTGAATTTCCGATTGATTCGGAAGCCAGTCCATATCAACATCTGATTGAAGCTGTATCTGGAAATTAGGATTGACTAAAGGCGCTGCAAGTTCAAGTACAAGGTGGCTTGCCGCTTTAAAGACAGCTACGGGGATGCCTTCCCTGCCGGTGCCCATATTCATTGCCGAGGCTTCATCATTGTCAATTACGCTGCCTGTTGTACCCCAGCCTTGCTGGCGTATAGGCGCTCCAGCCGCGATGAGCGGAGGCATTGGCAGGCGGTAAATTGCCGGGTCTACAAGCTCTACAGGCGCTTCCATACTGCCTGTACGTTCAAGAGTTAAAATATCTATATCCGCACCGTCAGGATAAAGATCGTTTCTGGTGTTTACATTTAAGCCATCATTTACAAAGAATAATTCAATGATATATTTCCCCGACGGCAGATATATTTCCCTGTCGGCTTCCAACATAAGCGCGCCTGCCCATCCGTCTGCCGGAAGAGGGCGGTTTGCAGGGACAATAAATGAGGCGAGCGTTTTTTGTTTTATATCTCTAAGCAAGATCTTTTGAGATACATTAGTTTTGTTCAAAGCACCCAATCCAACTTTATAAGAACCTTCCTGCGCTACATTCAATTCATAACGTATCCATTCGCCGATGTGGGTCTTTGTAATATGCGCGTTATTATGCCCTCTGCCTCCCAAGCCGTTAGCGGGACCGAAAACAGGTTCGCTGCGCGGACCTCCGAAATTGCCTGAGGCAAAGTCCTGTTTGGTGTGGTGTGTAAAGTATTTAATTTCATTACCAAGCGCATACGATCTTCCGTCTTCCATCCAGTCAACCAAATCGATTGTTGTCATTTCTTGCTCATTGATGTTATGAACAAAGATCCAAGGTATGGGGATAAGGCTTACCTTACTTTCAAAATCTTTAAATGCTGTATCAAGAGCGTTAAAGGCCGCATTAGTCGCGCTCTGTGTTTCCAGTCTTTTTTCATAAACCGGAACCGCAGCATCCAAAACAGCTTGCAACTGGGCTTTTGAACCTGCCGGGTATTGGCCTTCCCATTTGCCCTCTGTTGAAACAGAGAGTTTTTCTGTAACTTGATTTATCAAATTTCCTAAGGGTGTTTTATTTGTGGGCACTCTTAGCGCGAAGTACGCATCATACAGGGCGGTAAACATTTCATGGATCCCGGTTTGCGATCCTGTTGTAAGTAAGGCGTCTGCCGCTGTTATCGCTAATTGGAAACGGGTCCAACCCGGCTCTTGAATGTCGCCGCGCTCTATCGCTTTTGCCCCAGGTACCGCCGCCGCAAGGTCTTCCCTTAAGGCGGTTTTTCGCAGTGTGATGCTGTCAGTCAGTTCGTTAGTATCTGTGCGGTATGTTTCCAGTATCAGGTTAGTACCGTCAATTGTCATGATTGTATATTCAGGAATATCAGGTACAGTTGGCGGATTTCCGAGCCTTCCCGGAGTAAATGCAACCCAGTTCTGGGCTTCGGGATCGTAGAATTTATCCCCTGCTGTAGACAGCGCCATATACTGTATACCCTTAGGCAGAATAACAGCGCCGGGGTTGGCTTGATTCAAATTCTGATCAAAAACAGAAGTCATTTGAAGTTTTTGAATCTCATTGCCTTTTATAAATTTAGACCGTGCATAAATATGATCATGCCCGTTGAATGCAAGGTCGATACCGAACTCGTCAAGGAAGGGCGACCAATCCGCCTGCATAGCCGCGGCATCGCCGTATCCTGTACCGGCATGATCCCCTACACCGTAAATATCATGATGGAAAACCGCTACCCTCCATACCGCGTCAGGGTGTGACGCGACTGCTTGCCTCATAAACGCTCTATGAGCAGAAACATTCTTTTCGTTGGAGTTGATGGATATGTACAATGTATTACCGTAACTGAAATAATAATTCCAGCCTCCAAGCTGTCTGCCTGCTTTCATTCCGTCATTGGGCCACTGGTAAATTAATGAAAGATACCCTATATCGGTCTTAGCCGGTTCGGAAGCGGAGTTGGAATCGTTATCATGATTGCCGACAACCGCCATGACAGGGTAACTTCTGAGCTGCGGCGGCGATACATACGCGCTTATTTCATCAAGTTTATTACTGTTTGTTTGATCGCCAGAGCTGATTATAAAGGCCGCGTCAGGCGCTCTCCTTGCCGCAAGCCTTGTTGTTTTCTCCCACAATGTTGTAGATGATCCTACCTGCGGGTCTCCAAATGCGATGACTTTATACTTATTATTTGGATTTTGCGTATTAAAAGTAAAAATATTATTACTCCATACAGTGCCCGTACCTACGCGGTAAGCATACGCTGTATCAGGTTCAAGAGCGGTAACAGTGACTTTATTGGAATCATATTTATCTGTAGCGACGCTGTTCACAGCGTTGAATTGTTTTGCATTAGGCGGCATTTGACCGTTAACAAGTTCCGAAACCTTGGCAAGCTGGAGTACCGCCGTCCTGCTGTAAGCCCTCGGTGTAAACCATGAGAAACCTATTTGTGAAGGGTTAGCTCCGGGAGCCATATTGATATGCGTAAAAATAGTTTCATCTAACCACTTTCCGCCGTCACAGTTGCATGGAATGAAGCCTGATAAAGCAATTTTTTCAAAAATATCGAATTCTCGAGCGAGATTAACTCCGTTAACATTATTACGTGACGAGCCTCCCCTGTTTCCGGTTTCCGTGCTCGCGTCATTTTTATTATCGGTGACAAAAATAAGATAAATTTCGCTTGCGGCTTTCTTCGATGCTTCGTCATATAACAAGGCTTTCGGTATCTTTAAACTTGCCGATGTACTGCCTGAACCTAAAACAGGATGCGTCCAAACAACTTTCCCGGAATCTAAATTTGCGGCTGTCGCAAAAGTATAATCGCCTATTTCACCGGCGGCTCCTGAAAGGTCGGTCCATACCGCAACTCGTCTTGAAGAATTATGCGCGACTGTAAAGGGGATGTCTAAAGAACCGCCGTCACCGGCGAGAATCGCATCGATCCCTTCCTGGGAGATATTGACCCTCAGCCTGAGTACATGATTTCCGCTGCCCATCCGGCTTACACCGGCGGCATCGGGATCAATTTCCCATTGTGAAATAGCTATTTGCTCGTCACCCGGGCAAGGGATTTTATATACAGCGGATAAAACAATTTTTTCAAAGATATCGAATTCTCTGGCGAGATTAACTCCGTTTACATTATTACGTGACGAGCCTCCCCTGTTTCCGGTTTCCGTGCTCGCGTCATTTTTATTATCGGTGACAAAAATAAGATAAATTTCTGTTGCGGCTTTCTTCGATGCTTCGTCATATAACAAGGCTTTCGGAATCTTTAAACTTGCCGATGTACTGCCTGAACCTAAAACAGGATGCGTCCAAACAACTTTCCCGGAATCTAAATTTGCGGCTGTCGCAAAAGTATAATCGCCTATTTCACCGGCGGCTCCTGAAAGATCTGTCCATACCGCGACCCGCCTTGATGAATTATGCGCAACTGTAAAGGGGATGTCCAAAGAACCGCCGTCACCGGCGAGAATCGCATCGATCCCTTCTTGGGAGATATTGACCCTCAGCCTAAGTACATGATTTCCGCTGCCCATCCGGCTTACACCGGCGGCATCAGGATCAATTTCCCATTGTGAGATGGTTACTATTTTTTCTATTTCGCCGCCTTCTCCGGGACCGTGCGCCCACATAGAGAAAGTTGAAAATACAAAACACATTGTAAAAAGCAAGTAAAATATTTTTGTGTGAAGAATGTTTTTTACCGGTAATGATTTTGAATTTTTCATTTTTAAAGACCCCCTTTAATTTTTTTACTCAACTTTAAAACGCGCAACTTCACTCATCAATATATTAACTTTTTCATGATTTTTCGCAGTTAAATCATTTACACTGTTTACAGCGATATTGATTTGATCCGCGCCTGTCGCCATCTCGTTCATACCGCCTGTAATCTCTTGTGTAATAACTTCAAGGTTTTTGCCTTCTCTGATTACTTCGCTTGAACCTTCCTGCATTTCGTGTGAACCGCTCTTTACCTGTCTTGTAATTTCATTAAGGTTTCCGATTGCTTCCAGTATCTGCTTGCTTCCCTGTCCCTGTTCTTCCATAGCGTTGCGGATATTTTCTTCCTGATCGGAAACGGTTTTTATATGGTTGTCAATTGTTTCAAATTTTTGAAGAACATCATTTGTTGAATTTGTAATCTTGTCGATAGACTCCTTTATCTTTTTCAAAACAGTACTGATGGTTTTGGACTGCTCGGATGAATTTTCAGCAAGCTTGCGGATTTCATCAGCAACTACGGCGAAGCCTTTGCCGACCTCTCCCGCATGAGCCGCTTCAATCGCCGCGTTCATCGAAAGCAAATTGGTTTGGCTTGCGATATTTTCCATAACGGAGTTTATTTCCATTAAGCCCTCGGACTCGCGGGTAATTTCCTGTATATCGGATGCGACATCTTGAAGCCCCGATCTTCCTACTTCAGAAGCTGACTCAAGCGCATTTACATTTTGCATATTTTTCATAAGAGTTTGAGTAACGGATTGAATATTGGCAAGCATCTGTTCGATGGCGGATGAAGACTGAGAAACAGACGATGTTTGCTTATCAACCTGATCGTTTAACTTACCGATGTTTACGGTTATCTGCTCCATGGTGGCGTTGGTTTCCGTGACGCTGGCGCTCTGGTTGATGGCTCGTCCTTTGATACTTTGAATATTGGCGGTAATCTCGTTTATTGCCGCCGCAGTTTCGTTCATATTAGACGCAAGATCAGTGCCGATTTTTGACAGGTCTCCCGCTTGTATTTTTATTACATTTATCAGCCCTTTAATTTTTTCTACAGTAGCGTTAAGAGCGCGGCTGATATTTCCGATTTCATCATTGCCTTTTGCCTCTACAGTTTTTGTAAAATCTCCGTCACCGATAAACGCGAAAACCTGCTCCATGGATTTTAAGGGGGCTGTTATCGATTTGGACACAAAAATAATTATTACTGTAATAACGCCAAGAATCACAAAACCAAGCACTATTAAAACAGTCATCATGCGGTAAACGCCCGCCATTACAGTTGCTTCAGGCACAATGGTGACAGCGCTCCACGGCACTTCGCAGCCACCGATATAAAACGGATAAGTTACGGTAAGCACCCTGGCATTTTGTTCTTTTGAAAAAATTGTTTCATCAAATACAGTGCCGTCGCGTAAGGCTTTCAGTAAGACATTCATCCGATCTCCGTACATATCAGCCGAAACATCTCGCAGGTTTTTTCCAACCTTATTGGGATTAAAAGAAGCAAGCACCATTCCTTCAGGACTGTACAAGCCGGCAAATCCTGTTCCAAAAGGTTTTATTACGCCTATCATTTCTTGAATTTCAACCAGTTGAAGGTCTACTCCGGCTACGCCGATTACCTTCCTGTTGCGGATAATCGGAACAGTAACGCTTGTAACTAAAAGCTGTTCATCGCCGAACCAGTCAAGGTAAGGCTCTATGACATATTCCTTTCCTGATCTGAAAGAAGAATGATACCATTCGCCCGCATCACCCGGATCGTCATAATCATTCGCAAATTGAAGCTGTATATTGCCGCGATCATTGGTATAAAAACTTAAAAACCTTCCTGTGTGGTCGGTTCCCGGAGTATTGACATAGCGTTCGTCAAGTCCGTCAAGCTCGTTAGGTTCAAAAACCGCCCAAACGCCGACAAACCCCGGGTTCTCTTCAATCAGGGTATGCAGCAAATAATTGACCAAATCACGCCTTCCCTCGGGAGCGACAACATCGTCAATATCAGCTACAAACATGGAAAAAGCCCTGATTTCATCAAAAGGGACTTCCAAAAACGCTTTAATGGCGCCAGCGGTTACAGCCGTGATATTTTTGGCATTATCATCAGAAATATCTGTAATTGAACTTGAAGCGATCATCGACGCGGCGACAGTCAGACCGCCGATCCCGATTAGATTAACCAAAGAAATGATGGTTATAAGTTTAACTCCGATTTTCATAAACCCTCTCTTATTAACGAATTTTAAAGACAGAAAAACGCTTTAAATCTGCCTGTATTTTATTATAAAGTATATTTTAATTTTTCGTTACTTCTTTTTTCAGAAAAAATAAAAAAGGATTATCAAAATTTCACCTGGGTAATGGAATATTGTTTTAAAATTATATTTTAACCCAAAAATTTTAAAAAAAAACGCCAATCCCTGTAAAATCGAAACAGGGATATAAAAGCCTCCGCATTGATAAGCTGATACTTTTTATTATTAATCTTCGCGGCGCTTTCTTACCACCACGCGTTTTTCTTTTTCAGATTTACCGTAACCCTCACCGCGCTGAGCTTTACCGCCCCTTTCATCGTTTGAGGGTCTTCCTCTGGAAGGTCTTCCCCTATCTGCGCCGAAAGGTTTTCCTCTATCCCTGCCTGATGATCTGCCGCGATCATTATCTCTTGCAGATGATCTGCTTCTATCTCCGCCTCTCATGCCCGGCCTGCCTCTTTCACCGCCGCTTGATGATCTTCCCCTTTCTCCTCCAGGCGATCTGCTTCGCTCTCCGCCCGATGATCTTTCTCTATCTCTGCCTGACGGCCTTCCCCTCTCTCCGCCGCCGTCTCTTCCCCGGGGTCCGCGATCCCTGTTTCCTGTTCTATGTTCCCTTTCCCCTGATCCCCGCTCTCTATCCCTTGATCTATGTTCCCTGCCTTCTGTTCTTTGTTCTCTGCCCTCTGTTTCTTGTTCTTCTTCGCGTTTTACATATCTTGGTTTAGAACCTGAGGTTCTCTTTTCTCTTGCCGCTTTTTCAAGCACTCTAAGAGATTCATCAAAGCCTTTTAAAAATTCCTGTAAATCTTCTGCAAAAAGTATTACTGATTGCCTTTCAAAACCGCCGTTATCGCGGTTTTTACTTTCCACGATATTCAGGTAAAGATCGCCCATACGATTTTCTTTCACATTAAAAAAATATGTCCTGTTCGGTAAAATTACTTTACTTGAAAAAAGTTCTCCGCGTACTCCCATTGTTTTCTCCTTAAATAAATTATTATCTGCTTGCGCTGTCTGCTTCTATTATCATCTGCTTTTGCCATTCTAGTAAATCCCCTTCAAGTTGAAAAGCTTCATTTTCAATATACCTCTCTTTAATAGGAGAGTTTAAAGGTTTTGATTCTATACGCCGCAAAAATGCAGCTTGTACATCTGCCATTATCCTGAAAACAGGTTCTGTGGCGGATCCTCTCATCCAAATATAAGCAATTTCCCTGTCTTCGTTATTTTTAAAAAGAATTTTTAAACCTCCCTTGAGCGCTTTTGAAAAACAGTCAAGGTTTCTTGTCTCGATTATACCGTTATATGCAATTGCTTCCCAACTATATATATCATACTTTTTTAATTGATCTTTGCGCAATTCCCACTCCCTAAGAAAAATTTGCTGATAACGGTCTTTCAATACGGCATGATCTTCTGTTTTAATACGTAAAACCGCTTTTTCTGAATATGCAGGGGTTGATATAAATTGCGGCAAGCTGTTGATAATATCAGAAATTGTAAAATCATCACGGTACTTATCTTCTTGCCCTGAAAGTTTACACCAAATATAAAAAAAACCTTTTTTATCAGATGATTGTTCATTACCTATCAATAACAATTTTGCAATTGCAAGAACCGTATTAATAGGATCGCGCACCGCAGACGGATGAGTGATGTTTCCTCCTGCAGAACCTTCTCCAAGAATACGAACTATATATCCTTCTTCACGTAACCTGCGGGCAAGAGCGACTACATTCGCTTCCCCCACTTCGGCGCGGAAAACAGAAATGCCGAAACATTCCGCAATACGATCTACACGCATGGAAGTAGGATCATTAATTGCGATTGCTACTTTATTTAACAATTTACCATTATTACCAACTCCCTTTGTGCCGTAAGTTAAAACGCCCGTCCACACAAGATGTGCAAATTCCGCGATACAAGCAAGAGCAAAAACTTCCTGCGAACCTAAGGCGCGGGCAATCGCTGAGCTATCGTCCCATATTACTAAATTCCCCCTATCGCCGTCGCAATCCGGTACATATCCCAACACAAATGAAGAATCACGCTCATGAGTTTTTTCAAGTAACTCACAGCAGGGTTGCAGCGCTTCTCCTTCCGGTACAATGCGGTGAACAATCTGCCCCGGTTTGTCATTTATACATTTGAATTTGAATCCAAGATTGGAAAAAAAATCTCTATCAATAGATACGGCACGCGCAGAACCGTTAAAATCACAGACTATACCCAGCGGATGTTTTTTTAAACCATCTATGAGCGCAGTATTAATTATTAGACGCTCTGATTTATTTTCTCCAAAAACAACATCATTGCAAAAATCATAGTAAGCTTTTACAGCTTCTGTTTTTGCTTTATCAATCGTGTTATATATTTTTTGAAGATCGCAAGGTGCGAAGCGCGAAGTTTCCCCTCCGGAATTATCTGAAAAAACTAACGATTCTATCTTTGTCACACAATCATCATTATTAATAAATTCTCTGAATTTTATGATTAATTTTTCCGCTTCTTCAACCGCTAATACACCGCCGTCTGTGAGTCCGAATTTAATACCGTTATGACCGATTGGATTATGGCTTGCGGAAATATAAATAAAACCGCTGCATAATTCATTGCTTCTAGCCCAAGCCATAATTTCAGGCGCGGCTGTTACACCGGTATAAGCAAGATCGTAACCTTTATAAAGAAGAACAGGTATCACCGCTTCTGCCGCCGCTTTCCCTGTAGGGCGTGTATCAATGCCTAAAAGGATAAGTCTTTTAGTCGATGAAAGGGATTTAAGATAATCTGCAAAAACAAAAGCTGCTGCTCCGCAAATAATACGATGAGCGCAAGATATTTGCTCAGATACAGACTCCTCGTCATCTGTTATCTGTTCATTATTTTCTATTCTCTGCCCGAAAACACCCCTCCAGCCTGAAGAGGAAAGAATCATTTTTTTAAGAGTTAAAGATAACTCGTCTCTGGAAATCATGGTTTTTTAGTATAAACTTTCCGTATTTTTTATTCTACTCGTAAAGAAACACTTGTAAACATACTTCTGATGATCATTATTGGGTATTTTTAAAATTATTTTTTTAATACTTATGTATTATTTGGAAGATTTATTTCTATAAAAAGGGTGTATTTTGTCCTTTGAAACTTTCATAGATTTTAAAATATAAACCATTTATACCACAAAATAGGTTTATAAATAACTTAATTATTATAACAAGGAGAAGAAAACATGCGAAAATTTAACATTATACAAAGAAGGGAACTGGAACCGCTAATGTTAAAAGCCAACAGTATTGTAAAACATTATGAAATTGCTTCAAACTGTTACGCTTATGTAATGGGAGCGGATTTGAAGACAGACATTGACTATTGTGAATCCTTATGCAGCCATTGCAATGAAAGAGAATGTGCGGCGAAATCAGCATGCGCTCTTCTTCATATAGAAGCGATTACGAAAGCAAGAGAATTGGGGGGGTCTTATATTTATCTTTGTTTAAAAGGCTTTGTTTTTTGGACAAGTCCTTTTTACTCCGGGGAACGATTTGCAGGAGCGCTCTTTTCAGGAGGAGTAAAAAAAACTGAAAAAAACGACAATAGAGTTAAAGCGCTTGCACAGATAATGTTGTTATGTGCAAATCAAATTACAGAAATGGGAAAATCCAATCGTAACTATGTACCGAAAAACTTTGCATCAAGATTAGGAGCGATAAAATTATCTGCATCTGAGAAATTAGAACAAGATAAAAACCCTTTGGATTTTATTAATGATATTTCTTCTTCTGAGTTTAATCATGCTTCTCATTTAGATATGGAAAGGATGTTATTAGCCAGCCTTCGCAGAGGAGATAAAGCGGAAGGTCATAAAATTTTAATTAAATTATTAAAAACATTGTATCAGGATGTTAATAACTCTTTCCCGTCTTTCCGTTTAAAAGCCATCGAATTGGCTGTCTTACTTTCAAGAGCGGCATCAGATCCAAAAGATATTAAAAATAACACCGCTCTTGAAACAATAGAGCGTTATCTGCAAAAAATAGAAGAAAGTTCAAATTTCAATGAAATTGCCGATGTTCTTTCTTCCATTACAGAAAGAATGTCAGATATGATTTTTTCATTTCATGGTGTAAGACATTTTTCAGCTCTCAGAAAAGCAGAGCGTTATATTTGGGCGCATTATACCAGAAAATTAAGTCTTAAAGAAATCGCTGATGCTTCAGGGCTTTCCGCACCTTATTTCAGCACTGTATTTAAAGAAGAAATGGGAGAAAATCTTTCTAATTATCTTAATCGGCTCAGAATAGAAAAAGCTGCAGCTATGCTTATTACAACAGATTTACCTATAAGCGAAGTAGCTGTTGCTTGCGGTTTTGAGGATCAAAGCTGGTTCTCAAAAATTTTTAAAAACAACACAAGTTTAACACCGGGTAAATACAGAGAGCGCGGCATGAATGCCGAAGGAATTATTATAAACTTATGACAAACTATAAAAATGATAATGAATTAATGCAAAGAGCGGAAAAGATTCTTTTAGATTATTTTCAGGCGACAGGCAGTTGTATCTGCATTTATGATAATTCATACAGGCCGAGTTTTCCTGAAAGATGCGGAACAGAATGCAGTTTAGAAAAGAAAATATGCCTTTATTGCAAAAAATCCGCTAATAATATCAAAGATATAGAAACAGGGCTTGCATACCCGTGCCATGATATTCACATAAATGCAATCAAAGAAGCCAACAAAAAAGGAGGATTCTACATATATCAATGCGTTACAGGATTGCTGTTTTGGACCAGCCCTATCTATATAGACGGCGTTTTTTCAGGCGCTATCAGGGGATCGGGATTTTTAGCAGACAGGCAAAAAACAGTTGACTTTTTCTTAAATGCAAATGATACTTTTGTTATGTGCAATAATGAAATATCAAAGGAAGAATTCAAAGAGCGTGTCGATTCACTGCCTGAGGCGGATGGGGAGAAAGTCCAGTCTCTGGCTGAAATGATGCAGATATGCGCTGAATCTCTTTCTTCAGGAAACGAGGATTATCATGAGATAATCAGACGAAGAACCCAGCAGCAAGAGACAATAGCAAAAATTATTGAAAAACTGAAGGTTCAATACGGAGAAAAACCGGAAAAAGGAGAGAAACCCGGTTATCCGTTGGAAAAGGAAAAAATGCTATTATCCAGTATGCGTAAGGGTGACACTGACGATGCAAAAAAAACACTTGATGAACTTCTTGCAAATCTGTTTTTTTTCAATCCGGGACAATTCAAATATGTTCAATTACGTGCTATCGAACTTGTTGTATTAATTTCCAGAGTGGAAACAGGGCCTGTAAAAAACGGCAGTATCTCAATGGAAATTAACTCTCAGAATTTGAGAATGATTCAAGAAGCAAAAACATTTGAAGAGGTGACTGATGTTTTACATTTGGTTGTAGATCGGATTGCAGACAGCATTTCTTCATTCCGCGGAATCCCCCACGCGGCAGCTTTACGAAAAGCGGAAAATTTCATCATGGAAAATTTCACCCGAAAAATCAGTCTTAAAGAGATCGCAGACATTGCAGGACTCTCACCTCCTTATTTTAGCACCATCTTCAAAGAAGAAATGGGTGAAAATTTGTCCAAGTACCTCAACCGCCAAAGGGTTGAAAAAGCAAGCCGCTTATTACTTGAAACCGATATGTCTCTTGCAGAAATCGCATCATGCTGTTGTTTTGAAGATCAAAGCTGGTTTTCAAAAATATTTAAAGCTTATACAGGTATCAGCCCCGGAAAATACAGAAATCAGGGCGGCGGAATAATAAGGGATATAGGCGATAATAACCTTTCTGAAAGTTTTAAAGATAAATAAAAAAGGAGCTATCAAAAAATAGCTCCTTTTTATTAATCAATTATTAATTTCTATGATCGGTTCAAGCATCCGGTGAGGGGACAATCGCACGCTCGTTTTCTTTGTCAAAGTAACGGGCTTTTTCCATTCTGGGAATGAAAACCGCAGTGTCGCCGACCTTGAATGAATGGTTAGGTTCTGTGCGCGCTACCAGAGGTTGTGTCTCGGTTGTAAGCCACAGATGGATATCCGCACCTAAAGGTTCAACTACTGTTACTTTTACCGTCATGCTGTTATCAGCTTGATTTGTTGTATAATTCAAATCTTCCGGTCTTATACCAAAATACACTTCCTTGTTGACATAGGGTCTAAGAACTTCGATGTGGCTTGAATCAACTTTAATTCTAAATGATCCTTCTTCCAGAACAATACCGCTGCCTTCTTCCCTAACCCTTACATTGAGGAAGTTCATCGGCGGCGATCCGATAAAACCGGCTACGAATTTGTTTACAGGATGGTTGTATAAGAAAAGCGGCGCTCCGATCTGCTGGATTTTCCCGTCTTTCATGACAACGATTTTATTCGCCATAGTCATAGCTTCAACCTGGTCGTGTGTTACATAGATCATTGTCGCATTTAAACGGAGGTGGAGGTCGGAAAGTTCCGCCCTCATCTGTACGCGCAATTTCGCGTCAAGGTTTGATAAAGGTTCATCAAAGAGGAAGACCTTGGGGTTACGGACGATAGCGCGTCCTACCGCAACACGCTGTCTCTGACCGCCGGAAAGCGCCTTAGGTTTGCGGTCAAGGAATTTTTCGATATCAAGAATACGGGCGGCTTCATTGACACGTTTATCAATTTCAGCTTTAGGTACTTTCTTGATGCGTAAACCAAACGCCATGTTTTCATAGACTGACATGTGGGGATAAAGGGCGTAATTCTGGAATACCATCGCGATATTCCTGTCTTTAGGCGGAACGTCATTCATTTTTTCGCCGTCAATGAGGAGCTCGCCTTCGGTAATATCCTCAAGACCCGCGACCATACGGAGGGTGGTAGATTTACCGCAGCCCGACGGCCCTACAAGGACGACAAATTCCTTGTCTTCGACTGTGATGTTGGCATTGTCAACCGCTTTGACACCGCCGTCATACACCTTAGAAATGCTTTTCATTTCAACTTTTGCCATACGCTGGCCTCCCTAATTTCTGATTGCTTGCGCAATCAGGGGTTATTTTATATAGATACCCGGAAAACATAAGTTTTTGAGTATCTTTTGCTAGGATAAACTTAAAAAGGGATTTAGTCAATGCGGGCAGGCATAAAAAAAGACGATGTGCCTGGACGTCAGGGCTTTCACCCTATGCACACCGCCTGTTATTTTTGAGAGGAATTCCCTCCCGGTAATAATATTATCGGTCTGTTTTAAGAGAGACTTTAGAGGAAAACCGGGTTTCGGAAAGATCAACCGCCGCCGCAAATCGGCAGAAAGCTCACCTCATCGCCGTCTTTTAGGACGGTTTTGAAGTGTTTTAACATTAAAATGCTCTGCCCGTTCACAACTATTAGCATGGTTTTCGCCGCTTTTTCGGCTTCTTTGCCGAATTGTTTTTTTATATGTTTTAAAACATCCTGGACAATTTTTACATCTATAGATTCACTTGAGATTTTAGTAAGCGTCTCTAAATGAGCGCGGTATTTAACATTTATTTTCATATCAATTTCCTCCGGGTTCACCGGTTTCAATCTTTAAACGTTTTAAAGTTGATTTTTTAGGGACACCGTTTTCATCCCAACCGCGTACTTTGTAATACCTTTTAAGCATTTTTTCCAGAGGGACTAGATATTCGGGATTCGTTGCCCCGTCCCTTGAAGGCTGAGGGGTTTTTGTTAATCTGTCGGGCAGGGAATCGTCCGCAGATGTTAGGCCTTCGCGTAAATTAAAGAGGCGCTCCAAATTGAAACTGCGCTCGCCTATGCTCAGGAAACTTCCTGTGTAGATCGGGAAACCTGTTGCAAGGCGGATTGCCTCGGCTTGAGGCAGAAGGAAAAAAGAGTTGAAACGCAGCAGCGGTTTTATACTCAATAATAATTTTACCACCCCTCCTGCATGGGTCGCTATTTTTCCTGTCGCCCGCGTAACGCCGTGGTTTGGACCTAAATGAAAGAAGATTGCCGGCACAAAGGTCTGCGCGCTGAAAAGGCAGAAGCCTCCCGCAGAGACCGCTTCAAGAGCGTCCTGCATGAAGATAGTAAGTTCCGCCTTATTAGGGCTTTGCGCGTCTGTAGAAAGAACGCCAACCGATTCTAAAAGTGCAAGATATCCGCCATTAAGATGGCAGCCGCCTCTGTTGCTGGTCGCGTAACCTAAACCCATACCGACAGAACGGCGCGGTTCGTAAGACGCCATCTCCAAACCTTTTGAATGCATGGCGTATTCCTTGCCGCCGTATTTTTCGCTCATCCATTTACTGCCGTTTGCAATGTCAGAATAAATCCCTTCACGATAAGCAATTTTCCGTAACACTTCTTCAATATTATCAGTCTTGCCAAAGTCTAAACCGAAATCCGCCAAGCCGTTTTCTTTTAATTCCATAGCAAAGGCGATACTGGACGCGACAGAAATAGTATCCATCCCTAAAAGATCGCAGGTATAATTCAGATTGATAATTTTCCGTAAATCCTTAGCCCCGATATTCGGGCCGAAGAAACCTGTCGTTTCATATTCAGGGCCTTTAATTTCATGATCCGGTTCTTCCGCGCTTTTTTTACTTTTTTTAACACGGCGCTCGCAACGGATAGGGCAGCTTATACATCCTGAATTGCGGGTAAGTTCTGTTTCCGCCAAAGTTTCACCGCTTACAGCGTCAGCTTGAGGATCGTAGCCGTATTTAAAATTGAGGCTCGGCAAAGCGCCTGTCGCATTGGCTTTATTAACGAGGCCTACAGTCCCGTAACGCGGCAATGCGTCTCCTGTCATTGGATGGTTTTTTATAAAACGCACCCACTTTTTAATAAACTTGGTAAGTTTTTTTGAGTGCGCGACCTGCGGCATTTTTGTCCCGTATGCGTGTAAGGCTTTGATATTTTTTGATCCTAAGATCGCGCCGCTGCCGCAACGCCCCGCAACACGCTCTCCGCTTGCCGCGCAAGCGAAACGCACAAGATTTTCACCTGCAGGCCCTATCACAAGTTTCCCGTGATGAGCGGGTAATTTTTCCTGCGTTTTTTCTATATCAAGACCCCAGAGGTCTTCAGCCTGATGTATCAATATTTCCCCGTCTATAATTTCAATCCGCGAAGGTTTTTCCGCCCGCCCTGTAATGATGATGCCGTCAAAGCCCGCTCTTTTCATCATAAAACCGAAAGTCCCTCCGCAGTTAGAAGAAGCGATCCCTCCCGATAAAACATTTTTAAAAGTCATATTGAAACGGCTAGATGAAGGAGCGCCCGTTCCGTTAAGAGGACCGGTATTGATGATCACAACAGCTTCAGGAGAAAGAGCGTTTGTATCTTTAGAAAAATCCTGCGGATTTTTCTCAGGCATTAAATCAAGCAATAAACGCGCCGCAAGGGTTTTACCGCCTATATATTTGCGAAAATAATCTTCGCTTATGGTATAATTTTCAACTTTGCTTGAACTAAGATCAATTTTTGCATATACAGGCAATATCATTTTACCGCCCCTTCTTCATTTTTTTTCATTGTAATAGCTCCGATAGGGCAATGGGCTTCACAAATAGCGCAGCTCACGCATTTTTTAGGATTAACAAGTTCGGCAAAAACCTTGATATCCCCTTTAAATTGCGGCAGGGAAATTTGCAAAGCGCCCGCCGTGCAATCATTAACACAAATTGAACAGGCGCTGCAAGTTTTTGTATCGATCACAGGCAGTTGCCATAAAGAGCGTTTTACAGGAGCGCAAATTTTTCCGGAAGCGTCAACAACAGCGCTCTTTTGGCAAACCCTGCCGCAGACACCGCATTCAATACAGCGTTTCTCATTAACGATGTGCTTGCGGTCTTTAACTCCTGTTATCGCAAAAACCGGACACATTTTCGCGCAAAGAGTGCAACCGATACACGCTTCGTTAATGTTATACGCCATGTTAATCCCCTGACATTATACTCTTTATATTTTTATTAAAGCGTTCATAATTAAAAACTACAGGCACGGGATAAATCGGGTTGCTTTCTTTCATCGCCCATTTAATCATTTTAGGTATATCTTCTTTTTTAATGCAATCAAAATTTTTGGGGATTCCCATCTTTTCATTCATGGCATAAACCGCATCTATAAAAATACGCGCTTTTTCTGCATTTGTTGCAGTATTATCAGTTGATACAAGCCCTGCGGTTTCCGCTAATTTTGCAAGTTTCTTGTGAACTTTTTTTCCGTAATCATCAAGCACTTTCGGTAAAATTACCGCATTCGCTAAACCGTGAGGTGTATTGTATAAGCCTCCAAGAGTGTGCGCGATAGCGTGAATATTCCCGACACCGGCGCGTGTAAAAGCAAAACCGGCTTTATAAGAAGCGAGCAGCATCGCCTGACGCGCTTCGATATTGTTTCCATCGTTATAAACTTTTTCCAGATTTGAAAAAATTATTTTTACCGCATCAAGAGCGAACTGTACGCTCTCCTTTGTGTTATAAGTCCAGCAAAGATATGCCTCAACTGCATGAGTGAGCGCGTCCATCCCCGTAGCGGCAGTTATCGCCGGAGGCAAGCCTGTTGTTAAATCAGGATCAAGCACCGCATAGCGGGGGATAAGGCTTAAATCCATGATAGCGTATTTATGACGGGTGTCGGTATCGGTTATAAGCGCGGCGATGGTTGTTTCACTTCCAGTCCCCGCCGTAGTCGGAACCGCGATAAAGGGAGGGAGCTTCTTTAAAACTTTTAAAAGCCCTTTTAGCTGGTTCACGCTTTTTCCGGGCTTAACAATACGCGCTGCCGCCCCTTTCGCAGCGTCCATAGAAGAGCCGCCGCCGAGAGCGATAATCCCGTCACAGTTTTGTTCGATATATATCTTTTGAATTTTATTTACAGTGTTTACAGAAGGGTTCGGCTCAACATCAGTATAAACAAGGTAAGCAAATTGCGCTTTTGCAAGCACATCAATAATACGCTGCGCGACGCCTGCCTTTACAAGCCCGTTATCTGTCACCAGCATGGGTTTGGTTACCTTTTGTTCGCGTAAAAGTTCTGGGATTTTATTGATACTCCCCTGCCCTTCAATCGGAATCGCTTTTCTCCAGGGAAGAACCCTTGCCGCAAAATTAAAAATAAATTGAAAAATACGACAGAATATTACTAACATATTAAACCTTCCTTATTATTAAATACGGTAGTTCTGTCATTTTTATTGACAGATATTAATATATTATGATGGAAAAACGGAATTTACAACTAACAATTTTACAAAATTTATGTGAACGTATAAGGGTCAATATAAGGAATTTCACAAGCCTTCCCTTCAAGAAAATTTTATTGACCGTAATATGCGTTCTCCCCATGCTTTCGTTCCCAATGCTTGCGTGTTATATGCTCAGGCAGCGGTTTTGCCTGCGGATCGATAGTTATCGTAAAGAGCGCCATCTTGCAAATTTCTTCCAGAATTACACTATGATATACCGATTGAGACGCGCTATCCCCCCAGGTAAAAGGGCCGTGCCCTGCAACTAAAACCATGTTGATATTTAAGGGATCAAGCTGATCATTTTTAAAAGTTTGCGTTATAAGTTTTCCTGTCTCAAATTCGTAATCGTTTTTTACCGCTGTCTGAGTCATAAATGAAGTGCAAGGAATTTCTCTTAGGCAGTGATCGGCATGGGTTGTGCCGAAAACAGGAAGAGGTTTTGCCGCCTGCGCCCATGCAACAGCATAAGGAGAATGAGTATGTGTGACTCCTTTTATACCTTTAAATTCACGATACAAAACAAGATGAATCTTTGTGTCAGAAGAAGGTTTCATTTTTCCATCGATAACCTTTCCTTCCATGTCAACTAACACCATCATTTTTGAAGTTAATTTTTCATACTCAACACCGGAAGGTTTAATCGCGAAAACACCTTTATCAGAATCAAAAGCCGAAGCGTTACCCCAAGTGCAGATTGCAAGATTGTTTTTTTTAATTTTCATATTCGCTTCATAAGCTTCTTCGCGTAAGGTTTTAAAATTTTTCATTTTTATTCATATCTCCAGAAAGCATCCCCCCATCGAAGTTCGTCACGTAACTTGTCAGGAACAGTATTCTTATCAATAAGTACAAATTCAATACCTGCCATTTCCGCCCAATCACGGAAATATTCCGCGCTTAGCGCGCTTGAATATACCGAGTGATGCGTTCCGCCTGCAATTATCCAAGCTTCAGATGCCGCGCTTAAACTAGGATAGGGTTTCCAAAGAGCGCGGGCGACAGGGAGTTTCGGCATTGCGTTTTCAATTTTAATTGTTTCTATCTCGTTTACGATCATTCTGAAACGGTTTCCTAAATCGATCAACGTGGCAAGGACAGCGGATCCCGGAGCGGCATCAAAGACCATACGCGCAGGGTCTGCCTTACCTCCGATTCCCAAAGGATGGACTTCGATGCGCGGTTTGTTATCTGCAATTGAAGGGCAAATCTCAAGCATATGAGAGCCTAAGGCCGCTTCTTTACCGGGCTCAAAATGATAGGTGTAATCCTCCATGAAAGAAGTCCCGCCCTTAAGACCTGACGCCATTATTTTTGCGGCGCGTGTCAGCATGGATTGTTTCCAGTCGCCTTCCGCGCCGAAACCGTAACCTTGCTCCATCAGCCGCTGGCAGGCTAAACCCGGCAGTTGAGGCAAACCGTGAAGATCTTGAAAAGTTGTTGTAAAAGCGCCGGCATTTTCTTTTTCAAGCATTTCTTTAAGAGCTATTTCTATCTTCGCCTGTTCGAGCATAGCGTTTCTTTTAGCGCCTTTCTGCTTTAAATCAGGAGCGAGTTCATAAAGAGCCGAATATTCTTCTATTAATTTTTGCACGTCTTCTTCCTTTATTTTCGCGTAACGCGATGCAAGTTCCCCTATCCCCCAAGTGTTTACCTGCCAGCTGAACTTAATCTGCGCTTCAACTTTATCGCCTTCTGTTACAGCAACCTCCCTCATGTTGTCACCTAACCTGATGACAGAAACATCCCTCCCGTCTTTTCTGGCGGCGGCGGCTCTCATCCACACCCCTATCCTTCTTCTCACTTCCTTGTCCTGCCAAAAACCTGCAACCACTTTACGGGGCAAGCGCAGCCTTGCATGTATATAACCGTGTTCGCGGTCGCCGTGCGCAGATTGGTTTAAGTTCATAAAGTCCATGTCTATTGAAGGCCAGGGGATATCGCGGTTGAATTGCGTATGAAGATGTAAAAGCGGCTTACGGTTTATAGATAAACCTTGTATCCACATTTTTGACGGGGAAAATGTATGCATCCATGTGATAACACCCGCGCAATTTTCATCTGCGTTTGCCTCTTCAAAAAGACGGCGGATTATCTGAGGGCTTATCGCCGTTTGCTTTAAAACTACAGTTCCTGGAATTTGCGCGTCATTATTAAAATCATCTGCCATGATCCTTGAATTTTTTTCAACTTGTTTAAGCGTTTCTTCCCCGTATAAATCATGGCTTCCTACTATAAACCAATATCCGCATTTTTTAAGATTCATATTCCGCTCCTATATTTACTTTAGATTTTCAACAGCGGACTTTTCTATATTAAGCCCTGCGTTGTATTGTTTCATAAATATTTTAAAACTTTCTATATCTTCCGCATTAGGTGCAATTTTTATTCCGGTTTTACCTGCAAACACTTTTTCCGAAAGAAACCTGTCCAGCGGTTTTGTTTCGTTTAACATATACGATGCCAAAAGCGCGATACCCCACGCGCCGCCTTCGCTTGCACAAGCGGAGTTTTCGCTTTCCTCCATTACAGAAACTGCCGTGTTTAAAACCGCCGCCATTAAACGCTGCCCCACTCCCTTTGTTTTAAAAAAACCGCCATGCCCTAATACAGAGTCTATACGCGCTTTTTCTTTTTCGACAAGTATATCCATTCCGTATTTTAATGTCCCCATTGCGGAAAAAAGAAGCGTTTTCATAAAATTCGCCAAGGAAAAATTACTGTCCGGTCTTCTTGCAAAAAGAGGCCTGCCCTCTTCAATACCTGTGATTGTCTCTCCTGAATAATAATTACAAGCAAAAAGATTTCCGCAATCTATATCCCCTTCAAGCGCTTTATTGTAAAGTAATTTATAAAGAGAAGATTTATCAACTTTAACTCCGCTTGCTGTAAGTAATTCACTTAATAATTTTATCCATGCGTCAATATCTGTAGTGCAGTTATTGCAATGAACCATCGCTACGGATTTCCCTTCAGGGGTGACAACTATATCAATCTCAGGGTAAACTTTTGATAATTTCTTTTCCATTACGATCATTGCAAAAATCGATGTGCCGGCGGAAACATTGCCTGTCCTCTCTGCAATACTGTTAGTTGCAACCATGCCTGTCCCTGCATCGCCTTCGGGCGGGCAGAAAGGGATACCTGCTTTAAAATTTCCTGAAGGATCAAGAAGCTTCGCCCCTTCTTCAGTAAGAAAACCTGCCGCTTCTCCTGCAATCAATACAGAAGGGAGCAAATCTCTAAGCTTCCAATTAAAATTATAAGAGGAAACAAGCGCATCAAATTCATTTAACATTTTCTTATCGTAAAATTTATCAGATACAGGAAAAACGCCGGATGCATCCCCTATACCGAGAACTTTGTTACCTGTCAATTTCCAATGCGCGTAACCTGCAAGAGTCGTCATAAAAGCAATATCTTTTACATGAAGCTCTTCATTTAATACCGCCTGATATAAATGAGCGATATTCCAGCGCTGCGGGATATTAAATTGAAATTTTTCTGTAAGAATCGCGGCGGCTTTTTCCGTCATAGTATTGCGCCATGTACGGAAGGGGGCAAGCTGATTTTCATCTTTATCAAACACCAGATACCCGTGCATCATTGCAGAAATTCCGACAGCTCCGGCAGAAACAAGTTTTATACCGTAACGGTTCATAACATCTAATGCCAAATTTTTAAAACATTCTTGAATGCCTTTCCATACATCATCTAAATGATATGTCCAAATATTTACGTTTCCCGCTTTTCCCAAAGACATACTTTCCAAACGGTTTTCCCAATCATAATTACCTGCCGCGATGGGCGTAAAGTTATCATCTATTAAAACAGCTTTTATTCTTGTCGAACCTAATTCGATTCCAAGAGCGGTTTTATTTTCGATTATCGCTTGCTTTGCTTTCATGTTAACCTCACTTTAAAAAAACTAAACATGAAAATTATTTTTATACTTCTTAAAACAATCCCCTGCTCTCAAGATAAAACCGTTTTTCGACAGAATGACCCATAGAAAAACTTTTTCTAGGTAAAGGTCCAAGACGCGCTACAGTTTCAAAAAGCCCTGATTTTTGAACAGGAGGTAATAAAATACCTGTCGCGTTTTTCTTTAGAAAGGTAAGAAAGTCATTCCCTGATGATAAACGGAAAAGTTCTTTTTCATCATGAATATAATCAATAAGATGGGGATTTTCCCCAGCGTATGCGTCTAACAAGGGCTGTAAACAAGCGGTTGCAATCCCTGTAGCAGAAGTTTCTATTAATGCATACCGGTCTTTGCAGATAACGCCGAAACAATTATTTATACCCTGTTTTAGCTGCGCGCCTTGTTTAGCGCATTCATTAGAAAGTTCTTCTTTGCTATTAGCAACGCTGCACGAAAAATCCGGCAGTTGTGAAAGCAGGGAAATAGTTTCATCAAAGCCTATATCAAAAACAAGACGGTGTATAGGTTCAAACTGAATAGCGGGATCATAAATATTCTCAATTTCAACTAGCGCATAACGGCAAGGATGATAAATTTCTGTTTTATTTCCTTTGTTCTTTTCTTTATATTCTTCCCAAACACCTTTTGCCGCCGCAAGAGAATGATTGCCGTCGCCGACAGCAAAAAGAAAGGGCTTATTACTTTTATCGTACCTTGATAAAGAGCGCTGATATAAATCATTTAATTTTTCTGTAATAAAAGAAAAATCTTCTTCTTCAGAAAGAAACCAGCCTGTTACATTCCCGCTATCCATCATTAACTGCATGCTATAACACGGCGCTTTATTTTTTACACGATCTGCAAGAGAAGGCAAAAGTGTATCTTTATCATCATCAATGAGCAGAAGAACATGAGGTAGTTCCAATGGCGCATCACGGCGTATTTCCATACGCGGAGGCAGACGTTCAGGCACAGTACCTTCGGTGCTGCGGATAAGAGGGCGAGCCTGCGGATGCCAATCGTAGTGTTCAAGATCGATAGCTGCAACAAGACCCCTTCTTTTTTTTTGGTAGGGGGTATCCCTCTCAATATAAACAAAAGCTTTTTGAGGCTCTGAAAAAACACCATCTTGCAGATAACGCTTCATATTTGAATGAATGTCCTTGATTCTTTTCTGCGCGTCATCATCTGACAGAAAAACTTCCGGAAAGATAAGGTTTAAAGCAGACGGCGAAGCGCCGGCAATATCTTTCGCTTTTTTCCAGTAATCGCGATCCTGTGTAAACTGATCGCAGGCGATAACAGGCCAATTTTGCAAATTTGCAGGTTTTGGCAATAAGATGGACGGTATTTCTATACCAAGCTGAGTAATTTCTTGATTGTTCATGGGTTTAGTATAGCAAATATTTGTGCGAGTGTCAGGCGGTTAGGATGTCTATAACAACGGTTGTTTGTAGATAGTGCTACATGTGGAGTATTTATTAAAAATACAAAGTCGAAATTTTTATATTATTTTACCTGATAAGAAATCATCTATATCATTAGATTTTTTATTTTTTTCATTGTTTTCTTCTTTACCTAATTCATTGAATAATTCTATTGTTTTTCTTAAATTATATGCGTTTATTACTTTTCCAAAATAATTATTAGGATATTGTTCATTAATATAATATTCTTCCAATGATTCATTTATTTTTATTTTTCCTTGAATAAAAATTATAAAAGAATCATTTGTATCAATAATTCGAAAGCTGTATTCAATTTGACGTTTATCAAGATTTAATATTATTATCCGTTCTTCTTGTGTTTCTATAAAATAAAGTCCTTCTGTAATTTGAATTGTTCGATCATGAGTGTATTTAATATCTTCTATTTTGTATTTTTCCAACAAATAACTATTTACGTCAAAAAAACGCAAAGGATTCACATTTTTATTTCCATTAAGCATTGACAGAAAAGTTTTTCTTTTTATTTCATGAAATTCATCATCATTTTTTTGACGTAAATCTTCAAGCTTTTCCTTTTCTTTCTTTTCTTTATCGACATCTCTTGTTAACTCGGTATAAAATAATAACTTTTTAATATCATCCCGTGTTAATCTTATATCATATTTTAAATCTGTTAATGTATCAATTATCTTAAAAAACGAGAAATCAATATCATTTATAGTAATATTTTTTTTATAATAATTGATATCTTTTTCTATATTACTTTTTATTTCATTAAAAGATTGAACTATTAATTTTTTAGTATCATAAGAGTTGTATTCATTTTTATTAGAAAAATATTTTTGAATATTTGAAAATATTAAATTAGCATTCTCTTTCGCATGATCAAAGATATTGATCTTTTCCATAATAGGTATTTTTACACTTTGCTGGACGTGAACAAGAAATAGTAAATATCTCATTATATTTTCTTCAAAATCTATAAGTTTCATAATTAATTTTTACAGATTTATTGTATAATGATAATAATTAATCGTCAAGTATTAAAAAGAGGAAAATACTTATTAAATTAAAAATCCTTTTAGAAAACAGGCTCTTATTATACTCTAATTAAACATCCAGTCAATATTATGCCCTTTATCGCTTTCTTTCATGATAGAGTTGCCGCTTATTACATAACCGGTTTTAGAACCATATTTTAATATTTTACCGGCTTTATTTACTGACATACCGATAGAACAACCGCCTTTAAAAATTTCTGATCCGGTTCCGATAAAATAACCGGTATCACATCCGCCTCTCATGATCATCTTGTTACTGCCATTACCTATTGTATAGTTTGTGCTTGTCATGATTTTATCCTCCTTAATAATATTAATTTCTCCGTCCAATGGACGTAATAATTATTTTTTCCTGATACCGTTTTTTTCCAAGCTGCTCATACTTGGTTATATTTTTTATCTTCTTGTCCATGTTGTACTACTTGAATTTGATCTAGTATAATTACCAGCTCTTTTATTATTGTTACTATATATTGTATTGAACCCAGTCGATTTTCCTAGTACACCGCTTGTACTATATGAAATTTTAGCAGGGATAGAGGTATGAAGGATGGATGGAAAGGCTGTAAAGACCGTCTTGGGGAAAAATGTCAAGTTTTTTCGCTTGCAAAAGGGGTTAACACAAGCTGTTTTAGCTGAAAAAGCCGGTATATCTATTATTTTCCTTAGCAGTATAGAAAGGGGGGCTAAGTACCCGAAAGCGGAAATTCTTGCGCGTATAGCGCAGATTCTTGAAATAGAAGTTTTCGAGCTTTTTAAAGGCGATCTTGTACCCTTTGACAGTAAAAAACTTGTCGCTCATCTTTCTAAAGATATTTCTACAAAGTTAAATTTTGCATTAGATGAAATTTTCAAACAATATTTAGGTTAAGCTATTTAAAACATCAAGAAGAAGCGACAGATACTTTATTCCTGCCTGTTTTTTTCGACGTATACAGAGCTTCATCTGCGTTTGTAATAAAAGTATCTATTGAATCATGCTGCTTCGGTGTAATTGAGGAGATGCCTATACTTACAGTTATTTTAATTTCATCGCTGTTTTCGCCTGTGGTATTTTCAATTAATGTTTTTTCAACATTAGAACGGATAATTTCAGCTACTTCGATAGCTCCGTCAAGCGGAGTGTTCGGTAAAAGAACGGTAAATTCTTCGCCGCCCCATCTTGCCGCAAAATCTGCGGGTCTTCTTAAAGAATCGGCGAAGACTTTTGATATCACTTTTAGAATCACATCGCCTTGCTGATGCCCATAGGTATCGTTATATGATTTAAATCTATCTAAATCCATCATTAAAAGACTGATAGGTGTATTTTCCCTTATAGCTTGTTTCCATTCAACAACAAGGCGGTTGTCAAAACTGCGCCTGTTCGGAAGATGGGTTAATTGATCTATCATGCTAAGATGCTCTATCGTGCGGAGCTGGTTTACAATTTGAATTTGATTTCTGACTCTGAGTTTTACAATCGGCGCGCTGAAAGGTTTAGTTATATAATCCGCCGCATCCAAAGAAAGCCCTTTTTCTTCATCTTCTTCGCTGTCAAGCCCTGTAATAAAAACCACAGGGATTTTTTTAATTACATCTGTGTTTTTAATTTGAGAAAGCGTCTGATATCCGTCCATTTCCGGCATTAAAATATCAAGTAAAATTAAATCGGGCAATAATTCAAGCGCTTTTTTTATAGCGTTTTTTCCGTTTGTAGCGGTATAAATTGTATAATCTGAACCTAAAATATGTGTTAATACTTTAAGATTAGCGTTTTCATCGTCTACTATTAATAGGGAATTTTTCTTTGTATTGTTTTGCGGTTTTACTTGCTGCACACCGCTTATATCATTATCTCCCATAATTAAATTCACACCCATACCTCGTCATTTTTATATTTGCGATGAATATTCATTTAAAACCATATTCAATTCATTTTCAAGAATTTTTAATTGCTCGGATGATACAAGACTTTTTCCTTGACTTAATGCGCGTTCAACATCCAATGCCGCTTTTTGAAGAACTGTCTTGCCTAACTGACCCGCATTCCCCTTTAATGTATGCGCTAACCTATGTGCAAGTTCTATATCCCCTTCTTTAATGGCATCTTCAATTTCCTGGCATTTCTTTTGATGACTTTTTACAAAATACACTTTTAACATTTTTTGATATTCAGCGTCTGCTTCAAGAATCATACTTTTTTCATTATCATCTCTGGAAACAGGGGTCATATATTTCATTAAGCAACGCCATAATTCTTGTGATGTAAAAGGTTTGCCTACACAGTCATACATTCCGTTCTCTCTGTATATTTCTATATCATTGGACATAATGTTAGCGGTCATGGCGACTATCGGAACACCTGTCTTTAATTCCATTATTCTTGAAGCAGCTTCAAGCCCGTCCATTACAGGCATGTGAATATCCATAAAAATTAAATCAAATTGTTTCTTACCTTTTCCTATACGATCTTTAACTAAATCAACACCAATCTGACCGTTATCAGCTATAATTGTATGAATTCCGATACGTGAAAAATGTTCATAAATTATTTGTTGATTCATGTGATTATCTTCGCATAACAGTATTTCACCTTCAAAATTCGGTTTTTCAATCTCGTTAAGTACGATCTTCTTTTCAAGCATTTCATCATCGGTTAAATCGATAGTATCAAAAGTAATATCAAAACTGAATTTACTGCCGATTCCGAGAGTACTTTCTACTTCAAGATTCCCACCCATCATTTCTATAATATTCTTGGAAATGGAAAGCCCAAGCCCCGTACCTCCGAATTTGCGCGTAATACCGGCTTCTGCCTGTGTAAAAGGATCAAATATTTTTAATATCTGAGCTTTTGTCATACCTATACCTGAGTCTTTTACTTCAAAATGCATTGTAATTGTTGTATCCGATCTATGTGTAAGGGCGGCAAGAAATTTTACCATTCCGTTATTTGTAAATTTTACAGCGTTGGAAAGAAGGTTAATAAAAACCTGCCGTAATCTTGAAGGATCTCCCAAAGGTCTTTTTCCCGTGCTTGGTTCCGCATAAAAATAAAGCGTTAAACCTTTTTCCGCCGCGCTCGGCGCAATCAAGGTCCTGCAGCTTGAAAAAAGTTCACGTAAATCAAAGGGGATATTTTCAAGTTCCATTTTACCGGATTCAACTTTGGAAATATCCAGGATATCATTTATAATCTGCAAAAGCCATTGCGCGTTAATTTTAATTTTTTCAAGATAATCCTTCGTTCTGGGGGTACATTCCCCGTCTAACGCAAGTTCGGAAAAACCGACTATGCTGTTCATAGGAGTGCGTATTTCATGGCTCATGTGCGCAAGGAAAGTAGATTTTGATAAGGATACAGCCTCCGCATCTTTACGTCTTGTAAACGCTTCATCATAAGGGCGTCTTAGTAAAATGGCCGCAGTAACAGCCGCGCCGATACTTAAAACAAACATAATGGCAGCCATTAATAAAAGACTGTTGGGAACTTCTTTTAAAGGACCATCACTTAGCGGAGCGATAATACCTATAAACCAATTTTCTGTAGAGCTTGAAATAGGACGGAATGCACATAACCATGACACTCCTTTTATTGTTACACTTGTAACACCTCTGTCCGCTTTAATTTCTTTTTGATAATTATTTATTACACCGTTATTATTATTTTCAATAAAAAGATGTCCTGTACCCCATAATGAGAACTGAGAAATAATATCATTGATGAAGAAGCCCGGAAGGATAGCTACAAGAACAAGATTATTATTAATCATAGATGAAATATACAAATTACCGGAGGTGTCGTTTGAGTCGTACACCGAAGAGAAAACAGCCTGTTCTCCACTATATGCGATTTTTATAAAAGGTTCATGTATAATATCATCGGGGATTTTTACATTACCCCATGAATGAAGTATTGTAATCTGTTCAATAACAGCTAAACCAATATATTTTGGATTATTATTACTGACAAAATTTACAGCACTTTCTATATTTTCACCTAACGAAATCAATAGACCGATTTCCCTTGCAGCTTCCTTCGCTTCTATCTTTAACAGTTCAAGTTCTTTAGTTACATATTGATCTGCTATATCAACCGCGATTAATAAATCATCTTCCATTACATTCCGTATACTGTTTGTTATAAAAACAGCGCCTATAGCAAGCGCGCACAAATTAACAATTAAAACAGTAGTAATTATTACTATAAAAATAATAATATGGGTTTTTTTTGTATTCTTATCCTTTACTATATTATCCATGAATTCCACCTTTATTTTTAATTTGAATCTGCAAACGCACGTTGTTTTTGCTGTGCTTCAGAATCGTTTTCATGTTTAAGCCATTTTCTTAATATTTCATCCAGAATTTTTAAATCAATGGGTTTTGCTATATAATCATTAAAACCGTTGGATAAAAACCTTTTTCTTACCGCATCTTCATCATTTGCAAAGTATCTGATACTGGAAGATGAAATAGCAGTCAAGGCTATAATCGGCGTTTTTTTATAATCAATTCTCTTTTCGCATTTTAATTTCCTGATTTTTTTTGCCGCTGAAATACCGTCCATTCCGGGCATTTGATAATCCATAAAAATAAGATCGTATTTAATGCCCTGTATGCTTGCAATTTTAATTATATTGATCGCTTCTTCGCCGCTTGATGCAAGATCAATATCCATCCCGTAGAATGAAAGCATTTCTTTTATAACATATTGATTGATATCAATATCATCCACAACAAGAATTTTTCCAATAGGCACAGGGAAGGTTTCAGTGTTTGTTTTATCTGTTTTTGATTCGTAATAAGAGCGGAACTTCATCAGCTTGTTAACACCTTCTGTTCCAAGTACAGGCGCCCCTTCGATTGTTTTCTGAGGCAAACGAACTGTAATTACAGTCCCCATGCCGGGTTCGCTTTTCACAAATATTTCACCGTTCATAAGTTCAACAAGCTGTATAAGAACGTTAATACCAAGGCTTGATATATCATCAATCATTTTTGAATTTGCAAAATTCACATCTTCTGCGGAGTTTTTTACATTGGATTTATCTGACAAGAAGTTTGCCAACTGCTCTTCCATCATCCCTTGCCCTGTATCACGCACACTGAAATTAAGCATAACAAGGGTTGGGGTTTTTGTTTGCGTTTTTTTATCAAGAAAAACAGATAACTCAACTTCGCCGGAAACTGTATTTTTAAAAGCGTTTGAAAGCAAGTTATTTAAAATATGTTTAATCCTAACGTCATCGCCTAACAGCGAAGACGGGATATTTTTATCAATTTTAAGAAAAAATTCGACCGGCTTTTTTTCGTATTTCATTATATTTTGATTTATTATTTCATTAAGAAGTTCTGAAATAACATAAGGGGCTTCAGTCAGTACAAGTTTACCTTCTTCGATTTGCGACATATCAACTATGTCATTAATAATTCCAAGTATAAGATCACCTGAATTAAATATTTTTAAAAAATTCTCCCTTATTGAATTATTAATATCTTTAGTATGCAAATAATATGAAGCGTTATCTAAAATAGAATATAAAGGCGAGCGGATATCATGACTCATTTTTGCAAGAAATACTGATTTACTGCGATTAGCGTTTTCCGCAATTTTTAATGCGGTTTTTAATTGAATTTGATTGCGTATCCTTAATTTTACAATCTGAGCGATAAAAGGTTTTATAATATAATCCGCCGCATCTTGAAAAATATCTTTTTTTTCAAATTCTACGTTATCAACCGCTGACATAAAAATTATCGGTATCTTATTGATCTCTTCGCGCTTTTTTATCTCTGTAAGCGTTGAATAGCCGTCCATACCGGGCATGATAATATCAAGTAAAATTAGATCAGGTTTAGTTTCAAGGGCCTTTTCAATTCCGCTCATTCCGTTTTCCGCTGTATAAATATTATATTCCTGCCCTAACATATGGGTTAAAACCTTATGGGTTAATACATCGTCATCAATAATTAGTAATGAATATTTTATGCCGCCATCCATAAGGTCAAACCGTCCGTAAATTAAAATATTTTTTACTATTTTATCATAAAAAGACATTCTTGGCTATGAAATTCTTAAGTTCTTTGCTATAATTAAGAAAAACGCAGTTAAAAAAGCGGACGCAAGGAGAAAGTATGGAAGCTTTAAAGAAAAACCCATCGTTTAAAGGGCGCAGAGGGCCTGTAGTTCTGGTTATAATGGACGGGGTCGGTTACGGGCAATATAAAGAAGGCGACGCTGTCGCAGATTCTAAAATGAATCATTTAAACTCTTTAACTTTAGGGGCGCATAATATCCGCAAATGCCCTCAAACCAAATTAAAAGCCCACGGAAAAGCTGTAGGACTTCCCTCTGATGAAGACATGGGAAACAGCGAAGTCGGTCATAACGCGATGGGCTGCGGGCGTGTATTTAATCAAGGTGCTGCCTTAGTGTCAGATTCCATTAAAACAGGGACTATGTTTGAAGGCTCAGCATGGAAAGAGATAACTAATTATATAAAAGATAAAGGCACTTTACATTTTATAGGGCTATTTTCTGACGGCAATGTCCACAGCCATCTTGATCATTTAAAAGCGATGATAGAACGCGCAAAAAAAGACGGAATAAAACGTGTAAGGGTTCATGTGCTTTTTGACGGGCGCGATGTCGGGGAAACAAGCGCTTTAAAATATGTTGACGCTTTTGAAGCCTTTTTAAAAGAACAAAACAACGGTAATTTTAATGCGAAGATCGCTTCAGGCGGCGGGCGCATGTGGATTACAATGGATCGTTACGGTGCGGAATGGGCTATGGTAGACAGAGGTTGGAATACCCACGTACTCGGGCAGGGGCGTCAATTTGCATCGGCAAGGGAAGCGGTTGAAACTTTTCGTAAGGAAAAACCTGATGTTATCGATCAGGATTTAAAAGAATTTGTAATAGCGGAAAACGGCAAACCTATCGGCACTATTGAAGACGGCGACTCGGTAATATATTTTAATTTCCGGGGAGACCGCGCTCTTGAAATAACCGCGGCTTTTGAAGAAGACAACTTTAACAAGTTTGACAGAAAACGCCGCCCCAAGGTTTGTTATGCGGGCATGATGGAATATGACGGAGACCTGCATGTCCCCAAACGCTACCTTGTAGAACCCCCTTCGATAGACCGCACAATGGGCGAATACCTTGCAGCAAGCGGCGTAAGAACCTTAGCGATTTCTGAAACGCAAAAGTACGGGCATGTCACCTACTTTTTTAACGGCAACAGGACAGGCAAGTTCGATGAAAAACTTGAAGACTATGTAGAAATAAAAAGCGATGTCGTCCCCTTTGAACAACGCCCTTGGATGAAATGCGCGGAAATTACAGATCAAGTTTTAAAAGCCATAGAAAGCGGTAAATATGATTTTATCCGTCTTAATTATCCTAACGGCGACATGGTAGGGCACACGGGAATTTATCAAGCTGTTATCTGTTCGATGGAAGCGATGGACATCCAGCTTGGCAGGCTGATAAAAGCGGTGACAGAAGCGGGCGCGGTAATGGTAATAACAGCGGATCACGGTAACAGCGACGATATGTATGAACATAATAAAGATACAGGCAAAGTATCCCTGAAAGCAGACGGCACGCCGAAAGCGAAAACCAGCCATAGTTTAAACCCCGTCCCCTGCATTATTTACGATCCTGAATACAAGGGCGAATACCTAAACACTCCGGAAGAAAACTGTCTTAACGAAGGATTGGGAATCAGTTCGATAGCGGCGGCATGCATCCAACTGTTAGGTTTTATTCCGCCTGAGGATTATGATAAGTCTGTATTGAAGATGAACGGTTAAGAAATAATTTTCAAATTCCCCTGTCGGGCAACCCGGATTTGAACCGGGGACCCCAAGTCCCCCAGACTTGTACGCTAAACCAACTGCGCTATTGCCCGTCAGGAGAATCTGCAAACTCCGTTTGTGCAAAAACAATAACAAAACAGAGTTATTTTGTCAATGGAAGGCATATTGACATACACGGCATTTTTTTATTTGACAATTATAATAAATAAGGTATAAACTGATATAACTCAAATCATTTATATAAAGAGGGGAAAAAATGATAAATGTAGAAGCAGAAGTAAGCAAATACAAAAATATTAAAGACAGGGACGAACTTGGAAGAATAATAAGAGACTTTAAGGGCAAAGCACTCCAATGTTCGGGTGATTTAGTCATAGCAGGGCAATATAATATGGTAGTACTAAAATTACAAGAAATATATGATAAACTCCCTGCACCGAAAATGAGAAATCCTGCCGCAAGAACGCCGGGCACTCCAACCAGAACAGCCACAACAACTACCGCTGAACAGGCAAAAATCAAATCTGACTGGCAAAAGAGAACGGGCAAAAAGAAATAGCGCAAGCAGAAGGTTTATAATTCTGGCTGGTTAAATTTGCCGCCTGTCAGTTGCGGTAGGGGTTAATGACTCTTCACAAAATAATAACCCTGACAGTATTAACAGGATTTAAACTCTGTAAAGGAAGGCCTGCAACAAGGACAATTTTATCAGAAACTTTGGCAAAGCCTGTATCCAATGCAACCTTGATTGCATTTTCGATCTTACTCTCTGATTTATCGGTGATTGGCGCATAACAGGGATAAACACCCCAGAATATTTGCAACTCCCTCATTACGCGTTCATTTGGCGTGACGGCAAGAATGTATTGGTCGGGTCTGAATACGCTAAGAAGGCGGGCGGTGTTTCCGCTGAGTGTCGGTGTAATAATCGCTTTGGCGTTTACTTCTGAAGATATTAACACCCCGTAATGTGACATGATTTTTCCGAGAGCCTCTCGCGGTTTATGTTCTTCTGCAAGACATTCAAAACGTATGCTTTTTACTCGATGGCGGAATTCTCCCGATTCCTCGATAGTGCGCGCGATTTTATCCATCATTTTTACAGCTTCAACAGGGTATGCTCCGATAGTCGTCTCACCTGAAAGCATGACAGCATCAGTCCCGTCAAAAATCGCGTTTGCAACATCGGTAAGCTCAGCGCGTGTCGGGCGCGGGTTTACAATCATCGATTCCAGCATCTGAGTTGCGGTGATAACAGGCTTGCCCGCTTTCCTGCATTCGCTGATTATATATTTTTGCACAAGCGGAATTTGTTCTGTGGGAAGCTGTACGCCGAGATCGCCCCGCGCCACCATCACCCCGTCTGCAACTTTCGCAATCTCTCTTATGTTTTCCACTCCGTCACCGCATTCTATTTTCGCAATAATTTTAATTGATGCGTTTAGGCTTTCAAGATATTTCCTTATTTCGATAACTTCATGCGGAAAACTTAAAAAACTCGCGGCGATAAAATCAACACCCATTTTTACACCGAAAGCGATATCCTCTTTATCCTTTTCGCTCATAATCGGAAGACCTGCATGAATACCCAGAAGATTGACATTTTTTCTGCTGCCTATAACAGCGGTATTTTTTGCCCGGCAATTTATAACACCGCCGTTTACATCTAACACCTCCAAATCAAGAAGCCCGTCTGCAATAAGTATATGATGAGAGTTTTTTAATTTTAAAGGCGCATCTTTCCACGAGATTGAAATACACGCAGGTTTATTTTCTCTTGCGGCAAGGGTTTTACAATCATCAACAGTGACAGAAACCGGATCATCTTTTTTGATTGTTACTTTTTCATCACCTTCTACCAAACCTGTCCTTATTTCAGGGCCTTTGGTGTCCAGCAAAATCGCGACAGGTATCCCCAGCTCGCCGGAAATCCGCTTAACACGTTCCATTTTTATCTGGTGCTGTTCATGTGTATCATGAGAAAAATTAAAACGGGCGATATTCATCCCTGTAAGGATTAACTCACGGATTACTTCCTCGCTAGATGACGCAGGGCCGATAGAACATACAATTTTTGTTTTTCTTGTTTGCATAAGAATTATTATAATAATTTTTATCGAATTTGTAAAGAAATAGTGTATTAACATAATAATATTTTTATTACAAAAATATAAAAAGCCTGTATAATTATATCTATGGAAAAATTATATCAAGATGCAAAAACTCTTATCAAAAAAGTGATAGAAGAGAATTTACCGGGGCAAGCTGTACGCAACGCGCTTAAAAATAAAACTTTTACCGGTAATTTATACCTATTGGCAGTAGGGAAAGCCGCTTGGACTATGGCTCATTCTGCATGGGAAGAGTTAGGCGGTAAAATTAAAAAAGGTATAGTTATCACAAAATACAAACATTCGTTAGGTGATATTCCGGGCATTGAAATATTTGAAGCCGGTCACCCGATATCAGATGAAAACACCGTCACCGCGACAGAGAAAGCTTTTTCAATGGCGGAGAGCCTCGGCGAAGGGGACGAACTTTTATTTCTGGTTTCAGGCGGCGGCTCGTCTTTGTTTGAAAAACCCCTCCCCGGTTTAACTCTCTTGGATATAAATAAAATTAATTCGCAACTGCTCGCTTGCGGCGCGGATATTATAGAAATCAATATGATTAGAAAACACCTCTCAAGCGTTAAAGCGGGAAAGTTTGCGCAAATATGCGCGCCTGCAAAAATATATGCCGTAGTATTATCAGATGTGCTTGGAGACAGGTTAGACACAATCGCCTCAGGCCCTGCCTCCCCTGATTCATCTACAGTAGAAGAAGTTATGAACATCGCAAATAAATACAATTTAAATTTCAGTAATATATCAGACCCGTCTTGCGTGAATGAATACCTTGCCAAAGAAACCCCGAAATCTTTAGACAATGTAGAAACAGTGATCACAGGCAGTGTCCGCACGTTATGCAACAGCGCGGCGCTTATCGCATCGGAAATGGGATATACACCTCACATACTTTGCACGGAAATGAATTGCGAAGCGCGTGAAGCGGGGCGGATGTTATCTGCAATCGCAAAACAAATTGACAATAAAGATTCCGACAGCACATTCAAACGCCCCTGCGCGATTATCTTCGGCGGAGAAACAGTTGTAACGCTGAGAGGCAAAGGAAAGGGAGGGCGCAATCAAGAGTTAGTTTTATCCGCCGCGGAAGGAATCGAAGGGATAGAAAACCTTGTAATCTTTTCAATCGGCTCTGACGGCACAGACGGCCCGACAGATGCGGCAGGCGGACTAGCGGACGGCAATACAAAAAAACGCTTAAAAGAAAAAGGTTTAAAATTACAAGAGATACTAAATAAAAATGATTCATATAACGGCCTCGCTGCGGCGGACGCTCTTATCATAACAGGGCCAACTGGGACTAATGTTAATGATCTGACTGTGATCTTGTGCGGATAGACATTTAATTGTATTACAGGTTATTTATAAGCAGTATCAAGTAGGGTTACAATTGGTTTTCCATTTTTTTAGAAATCAGAATTCATAATCATAACTTACTGGCAAAGATTGCGAATAACATACTCTATTCTCTGTTAACTGTCCTTACTCATGGACGCACCAGCCGGAAGCCGTTAAGGTTGTACCTTTCGTTGGGATCATCTAAAATCCGAAGCGCTGAACGAGTATACTCTGCCGGATGGTTCCAAGACCCACCGCGTAGCACACGGCCATCGCCGGACTCCGCGCCGGTATAATCGGTCTTCGCTGCCGCCGGATAATCACCATACCAATCCCAGCACCACTCAAAAATATTCCCGTGCATATCGTATAAACCCCATTGATTTGGTTTTAATAAGCCTACCTGATGTGTCTTTTCATTCGAATTTTTCGGTATTCCCCATTCAACATCCCATCCGTACCAAGCGTATTCTTCCAACTTGCTTTCATCATCACCGAAATGCCATTTTGTTGACGTTCCGGCACGGCAGGCATATTCCCACTGCGCATCTGTCGGCAAACGGTAACCTGAAGCTGTCCAATCAGCAGTTACAACAGCGGCTGTTATCGGATATCCTGTTGAAGGAGTTCTTTCTGTTATTGTATATACAGGCGTAAAACCTTCCCTCGTACTTAGTTTATTACAGAACTCTACAGCGTCAAACCATGTCACCATCTCCACTGGGCGCCTGCCTTGCGTTTCCCCTTCCGCAGGTTCTCTTTGAAATTCATCATCATCGCCGGTCGGCCCTCCGTTGAAGTAACTGGGATTATTTCCCATAACAGCTTGATATAAATCCTGCGTCACCGCGTACTTGCTCATCTTAAACGCGCTTAATGTCACGGCAAATGTAGCGTCATTATTCCAAATGTCAGGTCCCATTGTAAATGTCCCTTCGGGTATCTGCACCAATCCGCTTGCAAGAACTGCTTCTGTGTTTCTTGTTTCGCTACACTTGGAACAGGTTTCTGTCTTTACGCCGTCTTTAAATTCTGCCTGGGCTGTTGTCACTGCCCACTCCCATATGTGAGTGCAATCGCCGTTATCACAAGTTGTAAAACCAAATCCGATTATTACAATAATCATAATAATCCCTAATAAAATAACCTTGTTCTTCAAAATCATTTTTATCCTCCTGTATCCTTAATAATAATTTTGCAATATCTAAAACATAATCCTGCTTCTCAGGAGAAAAGTTTTTAAATACCCTGCTAAAATAATCAAATTCTGTTTCTGTCATTCTTTTTCCTAAAAATAAACATTGCAATGCAACTATATTACAAATTGCTATGCAATGTGTCAATAGCTTGAATCTTGTTTATCAATATTTTTTATGGTATTTTGAAGCTGATGTCAGTAATTGAACGGTTAAAGGCTGTCAGGAACGCTCTAAACGTATCCCAAAAGGTATTTGCCAAGAGCATTTTTATCAGTACAAGCCAATATGCCTGTTTAGAATCCGGGCATAGAAAGATTAAAGAGACAATTTTAGACTCTATTTGCAAGATTTATAACGTAAATAAAGAATGGTTTTTATCCGGAAAAGGCAAAATGTTTGATAAAACCCCTCCTGATGCAAAACTGGAAGAACTTATAGATATTTATAAAAAGTTGAATGTCCATTTTCAAGCTTATATCCTTGATCAGATTAGAGATTTAGAAAAAATACAGAAAAAAGAGCAAAAACCTAAAAAAAAAGTATTCCACTAACTTAAGCTACTAGCAAATACTCCCTATTTAAAGTAACATAAACCAATGAAATGGGACAAAAAAGAAATATCCCCCGATTTGGTTAAAGAAATTTCAGCGAAATATAATTGCGACTTGTTGACTGCTTCCATTCTTGTGCGCCGCGGTGTCTGCACCGGCGATGCAATCCGCTATTTTCTGGAAGACGACCTACTTTCCCTGCGTAACCCCTTTGCAATGGACGGGATGGAAGACGCGGTTGAGCGTATTTTAGCGGCTAAAGAAGAAGGGGAAAAAATTCTTGTTTTCGGAGACAGCGATGTTGACGGTATCACAGGGACGGCGATTCTTGCAGGCTACCTTGAAAGTATAGGCATAGATGTTTCATGGCGCATACCTACAGGCGACGATCCTTACGGCTTGAGTATAGAAGCTGTCGAAGATTTTTCTGCAAAAGACGGCACATTGATAATCACCGTAGACTGCGGCATCTCGCGGTTTCAGGAAATTAAAAAAGCAAATGAACTTTCAATCGATGTTATTGTAACAGATCATCATGAGCCTCAAGAAGAATTGCCTGCAGCGCTCGTCATTATAAACCCCAAGTTAAAAAATTCTTCTTACCCTTTCCGCGATCTTGCAGGCTGCGTTGTCGCTTTTAAACTTGTCTGCGCTCTGCGTTTCGCGCAAAAAAGCGAACTTTACGGGCAGCAAATTTGCCTTTTAAATACACGCCCTGCAAATGAAGCATGGATAGTTGAAGTTGTAAAAATGCGTAACCTTCTTGTAACTAAAACGCTTATAGAAGTGATTATGCCCGGAAAAATTTCTATAAATGATACACGCCTGCCTGCATTTTTGGAAGGACAGCATATTCTTTGCTGGGACGCTCCCCTGCAAAAACAAATTTTTTCAAAACTTTTCGGTAAGGGCATAGAAATAGGATTGATGGATATCGCCCCTCAAATCGGGAAAAAAATCCCGCAAACTGCAGAACAGAGCCTTTTGCGTTTAAAAGAACTTTCCAAAATTGCAAAATATTCTGACAAGGAATTAAACGAGATTGACGTTTTAGTAAATCTTTTTTCATCTTACGCCCTGTTATGCGCAAAAAATCCAACCGATACCGAATGTGAAAACGCTGATTTACAGCTTGCCGCGCTCGGCACAATCGCGGATATTATGCCGCTGTTAGACGAAAACAGAATTATAGTGCGCAGAGGCATAGACGGAATAAAAAAGAAACCGAGAGCGGGGCTTTATCAATTGCTTCAAAAGTTTGAACTGACAGGGAAATCTGAAACAAAAGATATTACATGGAAATTATGCCCCGCGATTAATGCTGCGCGCCGTATGGGAAGCGCGGAAATCGCGGCTAACTTATTTTTTGAAAAAGATTTTAAAAAAAGGGAACAGCTTGCAAGCGAATTGGTTAAAATGAATGAAAACCGCAAAGAACTTGAAGAAGAAACATGGGATATGCTGGAAACAATGGCTTATAAAAGCTTTGAAGAATTCAAAGAAAAATTAGTCCTAGTATATAACGAAAAAATCAACAAAGGCGTTACAGGTCTTATGGCTCAGAAAGGCGTACGCATTTTCAATGTACCTTCAATCGCTGTATCTATAAACGAGGAATATTGCACAGGTTCAATCAGATCTGCAAGAGGATATAATATCCACTTGCTTTTCGAGCAATGCACAGACCTTTTTATTGACGCGGGCGGGCATAAAGCGGCAGGCGGTTTCAGCATGGCGGCAAAAAATTGGGAAACATTTTTGGAACGTTTAAAACAAATTGCAATAACTATCGAACTTGAAGATGAAAAAGCTGAAGAACAAATTCAAATTGATGCCGAACTCCCTCATGAATTTATCTCCCCGGAAATTTTAAAATTAATCGATACTTTTGAACCTTACGGCAACAACAATGAACAGCTCACTTTTATGGCAAGAAAATTAACAATAAGGGAAATCAATCTTATCGGTAAACCGGAATCAAAACACTTAAAATTAATTCTTGATACAGGAAAATACAAATGGCCCGCTCTTTACTGGCAAAGCGCGGATCGGTACTTTAATAAAGAATTTGATGTCAATGATAAAGTGGATATTGCGTTTAACATTACCCGCGATACTTTTAAAGGTAATGAAACACCGCAAATTATGATTATCGATCTTAAAAAAAGCGAGTAACAAATGAAAAGAATTTTATTTTTTATTTTTTTAAGTATTACTCTGATAACAGGACAGCAAGTATCGGCGCAAATTAAATATACGCTGATTCCTGAATCGCCGCGCCCCGGAGACCCTGTTACTATCGGTGTAAATACCCCTGTCAGAGAAGCTCTGTTATTTGTAAACGAAAAACAAATTGGAAAAGCAAAATGTTTTAATGTTCATATAGAAGGAAGCCCCCGCGTATTTACGGCTGCAATTATAACGATACCTTCAACTGTCACAGCGAACAACGCTGTTATCAGGTTAATGAATGAAAGTCTTGTATGTGAAATACCTGTAAATATTACCGCGAGGGATTTTCATTCAGAAACGCTTCAGCTAACACCTGCTCTTGTAAGTTTAGTCTCTGAATCAAGCCCGGAAAAAACCGCGGAAGCGGAAAAGCTATGGCAGATTTTAACTACAAGCGGAATCACTGTTTATCATACAGGAACCTTTGTATCCCCTACCGCCTCTACAAGAAGGACTAGCAGGTTCGGTACAAGGCGTGTCAATCAATATCATGACGGCAGAAGAACCACGTCAATCCACGCGGGGATAGATTTTGGAACGCCTACAGGTTCGGAGGTACGTTCATGCGGAAGAGGAAGGGTTGTCCTGGCGCGCCCGAGAATTGTATCAGGCAATTCGGTGATAATCGAGCATGCCCCGGGAGTTTACTCAATTTATTACCATTTAGACAGCATCAGTGTAAAGGAAGATACAATAGTAGAAACAGGCGATCTAATCGGATTGTCCGGCTCGACAGGTTTTTCGACAGGGCCCCATTTACATTGGGAACTGCGGGTCAGCACAGAAAACACAGACCCTGACGAATTTGTCAACCGTCCGCTTATTGACAAAGAGCTGATAATCAGTAGAATATTAAATTAACGCTAAAGACCGAAGGTTATTAGCGATTATGGGAGAAAAGGAGGTGATTATTTTTGGCGCACATCACAGTCGATGACAACGAACTGCTTGAAAAAGCCATCAAGCGTTTTAAACGCATGGTGGAAAAAGAAGGCATCATACGCGAATTTAAAAAGCGCGAGTATTATGAAAAGCCCTCCACTATCCTTAACAGGAAGAAAAAAGCGAATGCCCGCAAACTTTTAAAAAGAAACAGAAAGGGCAAAGGCGAATATTAATCAATATTGATGATTAATTAACTCTTAAAAAACAGGTCAGGGGGCACGATTGCAACTTGACCTGTAATTTTAAAATGAAAAATAAGTTTTTTATTAGAAAGATCTGGTTTTCTTTTCTCTTTATATTATTTACATTATTTTTATCATGTACCTCTGTCTCTAATAAAAAAATAAATGAATTATACCCGGTTTCAACAAAAGATGTAACAAACATATTTACTAATATTAAAAGCGTACATCCTCATTGGATTTCAATTGCAGACGGGGTTGATTATTTTCAAGGGAAGATTAGTTCTCCTAAACTTGAATTTTACTCTTTACAGATTGACCTTACTTCTCCAAACTTGCACATTGTTGTAAGGGGCGGAGCGCTTGCAGATGACGGAAGTACGTTAAATACAAAGGTTTCCAGTTTTACACGTGACAACAATCTTTTTGCGGGGATTAATACCGCTCCCTTTGATTTTGTTTCTTCTAAAGAAGGCTTGCCTGTAAAAAACGTCGGTATCGTCATTTCTGACGGCGTTCTTCTCTCCCATACCGTTCCGCTATATGACGCGCTTGTTTTTTACAAAGACGGGAAAGCGGCGGTTATCAATCAATCTTTAATACAGTCTGTCGAAAATATAGAAAACGCTATCGGCGGTTTTCATCAAATCCTTGCCGGCGGAGAAACTACGCAAAAAACGCATAACAATACAGCGCGCCACCCGCGAAGCGCGGCTGGAATTTCACCTAACGGCAATTACTTGTACTTACTTGTGATAGACGGCAGGCAGCAAAAAAGCATCGGCGCAACCGAGGAAGAGACCGCTCTTCTTTTACTTTCGCTCGGCTCTTATGAAGGGATTAATTTTGACGGCGGCGGCTCAAGCGCTCTGGCTCTCCGCTTTCCTGACGGAAGCGTCAGAGTTGTGAATACGCCTATTCACAGATTTTTCCCAGGTCAGGAGAGAGCTGTCGCAGGATGTTTGGGTGTATATATAAAAAACAATTAAAAGAGAACTAAAGGCATCTGTTGAAATTTATCTAAATTCATGTAATAATATACAAATTAGAAAGGATAAAATAATATGGGAAAAGTAACATTTGACAGCGGCAATGAATATGAAGGTGAGATGCTTGACGGAACGCCGCACGGCAAAGGGAAATATACATTTAAAAACGGAAATATATACGAAGGTGAATTTGTTAACGGCAAAAGATCAGGCAGGGGGAAATTTTCCTTCTCAAACGGAAATTTATACGAAGGCAATTTCTCCAATGATCAGCCTAACGGCAAAGGAAAATTTACTTTTGCAAACGGCATAGTATACGAAGGCGATTTTGTTAACGGTCAGCAAACAGGGAAAGGGAAAAAGACGCTTCCCGAAGGCGATACATACGAAGGCGATTTTATTAACGGTCAGCCTGAGGGCAAAGGAAAATTTACAGCCGATAACGGCAATGTATACGAAGGCGTTTTTGTTAACGGTTTACTAAACGGCAAAGGAAAAGCCTATGCACCTAACGGCGAAACTTATGAAGGCGATTTCGTTGACAATGAATACCACGGTAAGGGAAAATTATCTTATGCTGACGGCAGGTCTCTGGAAGGCGACTGGGTAAAAGGTAAATTTGCAGGCGGGCGTATCGTCGGGGATTTTACTAAATAAATAATTAACAAAATATATGATCGGTTTTTAGATATATATTTTATACAAAGCAAATAAATTTAATCTTTCCAGGGAAAAATAAAATTTTTAAAAGTACGGTTGCCTGTTTTCTCTCTCTCTTCTATCAACAGCGCGTCCCAGGGAATTTTACGGCGGTTTGCGCCGGGGTTTGCTTCAAGATAATCATATTTTAAAAGACGAAGGCGCAGCGCCTCATCAAGATACAGAAGGACTCCTGCAGGTCCCGGGAACATAAAAGCAAACACAACAGAAAGCAGTAAAGCTAAAAAATTATGGATAAGTAAAAAAATAGAAAGCCCTGTGTTATCCAAAGAAATTAACATACATTTTTTTAAGGCTTTTATTATGTGTGAGCCAAGACGTGTATATACTGTAAAATAATATTGAATTGAAAGGATTGCAAACATCATCGTCCAAAAAATAATTGCAGATAATGCAAGTCCTGCAAGAGGCGGATCCATAGTTATATAAAAAGGAATTACAATTGTTATAATTAAAAATAAAAGAAAGACAATACCGCCCATCATTAATCCTGCGGGAAACGCTTTTTTTAATCCGCTAATAAATTCTGCAAAATTATAACTGCCATGATCTGAAATTGTTCTTATCGAATATGATACTGCGGATAAATACACTGAGCAAACAAGTATCCCGAAAGCGATTAAGACTATATTTAATAAATCAGAATTATAAATTTTAGAAACTAAAGACGGAAGAAAAATCGGGATAGCGGAACAAGCTATAAACCCTAAATTAAGTGCGACTATTTTAAACATATTATCCCACATATCATAAAGGGTCTTTTTTAACAGGAAACCAATCATACCTGATAATAGCAAAATAAAGGGGTTCTGTCATTATATCCGCTAGGTAAATTGACCATGAACTGTCACCCATTGTATAATGATTATATAAAAGCATTTGCGTTTCCAAGGAAGCGGGCTGTTTTTATCAGGAGGACTAAATCATGATCGTAATGAAATTCGGCGGCAGTTCTGTAGCGGACGCTTCACGTTTGCAACATGTCGGAGAAATTGTAAAATCACAATTAAATAAAAAACCTGTACTGGTGTTATCTGCAATGGGTGATACAACAGATCACCTTCTTGAAGCGGGAGATCTCGCTTTAAAAGAAGGCAAAGTAGAAATTGAAGGGGTTGCAAAGCTCCATCAGGCTACAATAAAAAAACTTAAACTTCCAATTCAAAAAGAGATAAACGATTTATTGGATGAATTAACCCGTCTTTTATCCGGGATTTCATTGATTAGAGAGCTTTCTCCAAGAACGAAAGATTATCTTGTCTCCTTCGGTGAACGGCTCAGCGTGCGGATTGCGGCGGCTTATTTAAAATCCATCGGAATGAATGCAAGGGCTTTTGATGCATGGGAACTGGGCTTTCTTTCAAATTCAAATTACACAGGAGCAGAGCTTTTAAAAGAAAGCTGGGATTTAATCCCGGAAAAAATATTGCCTCTAATTAAAGGGCAAGTCGTCCCTGTTGTAACAGGTTTTCTTGCAAAGGATGATAAAGGCAGCATCACAACGCTTGGGAGAGGCGGCTCCGATTTATCAGCGACAATGATTGCGGCATCTTGCAAAGCTGAAGAAGCGCAAGTTTGGAAAGATGTTGATGGAATTTTAACAGCCGATCCGAGGATAGTAAAAAACGCGCGCCCTGTTCAAAATGTCACTTACGATGAAGCGGCGGAACTTGCATACTTCGGAGCGCAGGTACTCCACCCCCGCGCTATGCAGCCCTGTATGAAAACAGGTACGCCCGTACTTGTAAAAAATTCATATAATGTTGACGCGCCCGGTACAAAGATCGAGCAAGTTTTAACTGCGGCAAAAAAAAGCCCTCCGGTACGTGCAATCACATCAAAACATAAAATAACTTTGGTCGATATTATTTCAACCAGAATGTTAGGTCAATACGGATTTTTATCTGAAGTATTTTCTATTTTCGCAAGAAACAATATTTCTGTAGACATGGTTGCAACAAGCGAAGTGTCGGTTTCTCTCACTCTGGATACTTCATACGATCTGAGTGAAGTAAAAAAAGAGCTGAGTAAAATCGCAAGCGTGGATATTAAAACAGGAAAGGCGATTGTTTCCATTATCGGTAATGTAAAACGATCATCGGAAATTCTGGCAAGGGCTTTTAGAATCTGCCAGCTTATCGGCGTTACTGTGCAAATGGTTTCACAAGGCGCAAGCAAAGTAAATATCAGCTTTATTGTAAACGATAATGAAGCGGAAGAAGTTGTAAAATCTCTTCATATTGATTTCTTTGACGCGATGGAAAAACCAGAAGCGTAAAAACGGTTATATTCAGAGGTTAATATGAGAATAGCGATAATAGGTTACGGAAAAATGGGGAAGATGATTGAACAAACCGCTCTGTCGCAAGGGCATAGCGTTACAGTTATCGTTGATCCTTTTGTGTCAAATACATCAAGCAATATTCAAATTGCAAAATCAATCGCGGCTGCGGATTTTAATTCTGTCGATGCCGCGATAGAGTTTACACAACCTGACACCGCGCTTGCAAATATCATCAGCCTTGCTGAAAAAAAAATCCCGTCTGTAATAGGGACTACAGGCTGGCATGATAAAATGAATGAAGTTGTCAGAACGATAGAAAAATCAGGCAGTTCCCTTCTCTGGGCGTCAAATTTTTCCATCGGGGTAAATATGTTTTACCGCATCGCATGGTATGCGGCGGAACTTGTAAACAACTTTTCTGAGTACGATGCGGGCGGTTTTGAAGCTCATCATAATAAAAAAATTGACAGCCCTTCAGGGACTGCGAAAATTTTAGCGGAAGGCGTACTTTCAAGGCTGGATCGTAAAAAAAAGATAGTATATGAAACTATGAACAGAAAGCCTGAAACTGATGAATTTCACTTTCCAAGCCTGCGCTTGGGCAGCGTTCCCGGCACGCATAGCTTGTTTTTTGATTCACAGGCAGATACAATAGAAATTACACACACAGCGCGCAACCGTGAAGGCCTCGCCGCAGGGGCGGTACATGCAGCCCTTTGGCTTGTAACCTGTAAGCGGCAAGGGGTTTTTACTATTGATGACGTGTTAAGCGATCTATTTAAGGAGAGATTATGACAGAGTTTCGCGGCGCATTTACAGCACTTATAACGCCGATGAAAGAATCAGGGGAAATTGATTTTGAAGGTTTCCGCAAGCTTATCGAATTTCAAATAAAAGAAGGTATTGACGGGATAGTCCCGCTCGGAACTACCGGGGAAAACCCCACACTTGATGAAAAAGAAGAAGATAAACTGATTGAAATTGCAATATCAACAGCAAAAGGAAAAATTCCCGTAATTGTGGGCGCCGGTTCCAACGATACAAGGCACATGATCAAGTATGTTGAACGGGCGAAAAAAACCGGCGCGGATGCCGCGCTTGTAGTTACGCCTTACTATAACAAACCAAATGATGACGGGCTCCTGCGCCACTTTGAAGAAGCGGCTAAGATCGGCATCCCTATCATTGTTTACAATATCGCATCACGCACAGGCAGAAATATCCCCATCGCATTGATGAAAGAAATCGCAAAGATTCCCGGCATCTGCGGGGTAAAAGAATCTTCTCAGGATATAATACAGATAGGCGATATGATTAGGGAAATAGCCCTTCCGCGTAAAGAAAAGTTCCGGGTGCTTTCAGGCGACGACCCTTTCACTCTGCCTTTAATAAGCATGGGCGGTGACGGTGTAATTTCTGTCATTTCCAATCTTGTCCCGGCAAAAGTAAAAGCCTTAACAAAAGCCGCTCTCGAAGGAGATTTAGAAAAAGCGCGTTCTATCCATTATGAGCTGGTCCCCTTAATAAAGGCTGCATTTATAGAAACAAACCCTGTCCCGATTAAGTTTGCTCTTTCTTTGGCAGGGCTTCCTGCAGGTCCTGCGCGTTTACCTCTTGGTAAGCTTGCACCTGCAAATACAGAACTAGTAAGAAAAACTTTAAAGGATATGGGGATAATATGAAACTAATTTATTTATTATTAATCGTTTTAGTACTTAGCGCGTGCGCTTCAACAGGCGAAAAAAAAGAAGAGGTTGAGGTATTTAAAGTCGATTTAAAATCACAAAATATTCCGTTAGGTGAAATCGAAGTACAACTTCCTCCATTAATGGGACTCGGTAAAATAAAAAAGATTGTAATCCCTGTTTTATATTTCCCAAGAGAAGATGCTGTCTGCCTTCAATATAAAAAGGATTTTATTACATATCATCAATTTTGGAATAAAAAAGGAAGGCAGGATTTTATAAACGCTCTTGCTATGTATAACGAAGAATATGATTCGCGGACTCTAAAGGTAAACTCAGGAAGAAAAGAAAAACAGGCTTATGGTATTACTCAAGGTTATCTTACATGGCAGCAATTCTCTTTTTCAATACTTGCAAAAGCTCCTATGGATATACAATTAGGTTATACGTTTAAAGAAAGGACTCCTTATTTTTTAGTCAGCCAGCTTGAAGCGGATTATATTGATCCCATGACAAGAGATCAAAACAGAAGGAGTCTGGTAATTCCTTTTTTCTTTACAAGAGCGCAAGCTGCCAATTTAGAAGTTTTGTTTGATCAAAGTATTTTAAACGGATTTATACAAGAGCATTTTGATAAGATAAATACAGAAGATAATTATTTCGAGGAAATTTAATAGTATTTTCCCACTCGACTATTAAGACGAGCAAGGGTAAAATATAGTATGAATCAACCTCAATTAGTTCAGAAAGAAGAACTTGAAAAATGCACTAATCTTCTTACCATGTGCAGAAAAGAAATGGCTGCCAGAATTATAGGGCAGAAAGAAATGATAGACGGGCTTTTTGTATCCCTTATCGCAGGCGGGCATATCCTGCTGGAAGGTGTACCCGGTCTTGCAAAAACACTTGCCGTAAAAAGTCTGGCGGAAATTACAGGATTTGATTTTAAGCGTATTCAATTTACCCCGGATTTATTACCTGCAGATTTAACAGGAACGATGATATGGCAGCCTGAAAATAATAACGGGGTTAGCGGTTTCTCTGTCCGCAAAGGCCCTATCTTCGCAAATATAATTCTTGCAGATGAAATAAACCGCGCTCCTGCAAAAGTTCAATCCGCCTTGCTTGAAGCGATGGAAGAAAAACAAGTAACCATAGGGGAAACAAGCTATGCACTACCCGAACCTTTCTTTGTACTTGCAACAGAAAACCCCATAGAACATGAAGGAACATATTCACTGCCGGAAGCGGAGCTGGATCGCTTTCTAATGAAACTGCTTGTGATTTATCCGGAGCCTTTTGAAGAGCTTGATATTGTAAAAAACAGTCTTCCTTTAGCATCAAATTCGTCAAATAAAGGCACACCTCTTTCAAACGTTTTAAATATGGAAAAACTTTTCTATTTACGCAGTATTGCAGATTCAATTCATGTTGATGAACAAATAACCAAATACATAGTATCAATAGTAACAGCGACACGCCCTGCTTCTACAAGGTCTCATCACTCACGTTCTGTATCTCAAGGGCAAGCCTCTTCTGACGGGGTTTATCGTTACGTGACATTTGGAGCTTCTCCAAGAGCTTCAATCGCCCTTTACCGTTGCTGCAAAATTTTTGCGATGTTTGAAGGGCGCAATTTTGTAACACCGGAAGATGTAAAAACAGCTGCTCTTCCTGTTCTGCGTCACAGAATTGTCCTATCTTATGAAGCTGAAGCCGAAGGCATGAATGCAGATACAGTAATTGCAAGAATTCTCAGCCATGTTCCAGTACCTTAATTTATATGGAAACAAGTGAATTATTACGCAACATCATTAACCTTCCCATTACATCAAACGGTCTTGCTGATGAAATGCTTTCCGGTAATTTCAGATCGATCTTTAAAGGGCAAGGGATGGAATTTGATGAGGCACGGCATTATCAGACAGGTGATGATATCAGATCAATAGACTGGAATGCAAGCGCTCGTTTCGGTTATCCGTTTGTAAAAATGTATCGAGAAGAACGCGAATTAACAATTTTACTTTTAATTGATGTTTCCGCATCAATGCATTGTTCTTCAGGATTATATACAAATAAATCAGAACAAAAAAAATATGTTTTAAATACTTATGAACAAGCTCTTATTTGTGCGTCATTGATTGCATTCTCGGCAGAACACACAGGACAGCAAGTAGGAGCGTTTTTTTTTAATAAAGATATCGAGAAAGTGTTCCCTCCGCGCAAGGGACGTAAACATATAATGTCGCTTATAATGGCTGCTCTTCAATATCAAAACAATGAAAAAGAAAATTTTACAGGAAAAAACGGAAGTAATATTACTTGCGCTTTAAAAGGAGCGCAGCAGCTTTTAAAAAAACGCTCTCTTGTAGTATTAATTTCAGATTTTTTCAGTATAAATTGGGAGCATGAAATGGGTATTCTTTGCCGCAAACATGATTGCCTTGCTATTAGAATTTGCGGATTAAAAAATGTTCCATATCCGGGTTTAATTACAATTGAAGACCCGGAAACAGGCGTTCGTATAGAAGCGCCTGCGGGTTTAGATTCATTTAAAGAAAGTTGGGAAGATTGGCACAATGAAAGAACAACTTTTTTGGAATCTCAATGTAAAAAAAGCGGAGCATCGTTTTTGGATATATCAACAGAAACGGACGCTCCTTCTGCATTGATGAAATTTTTTGGAAACCGTAATGCAGGACGGCAAACAACCCTAAGTCATTTAAAAAAACGGAAAAGTATATGAAAGAAAAAAATTATTTCGTATACTTTTTAATTTTTTTCTTTTTTTTAAATAATTCTTTTTTAATCGCGCAAAGTACCAATGCTTATTTAATACCGCGTAATATTTTTGTGGGAGATAAAGCGACACTTGTTTTACCCTTACCGGCTTCCAATCAGAATAAAGCAGATATTATTCTTACTTCCCAATCAGATTATTTACCAAAAGATCCGAATATTGATTTTCACAGAATTATTCTTGAACAGCGCACTGTCGCAAGCAGATTATTAATAGAATTTACAGCTTTTACAACAGGTGTAATTGAGTTACCTGTTATTGAAATCGGAGATGTTAATTATCCGGGACTAACTGTTACTGTGAATTCAATTATTGATGAGCGATCTTCCCCTATTCTCTCAGGAGCAGCTTCCACCCTTGCAATTCCGGGCACTGCTTTAATGATTTACGGTTCATTGGCACTGGTAGTAATTTTCTTTTTATTGTTAATTCTTTTTATATTTAAAGGACGCTCTTTATTAAAAGAAAAAATTGAAAAAATAAAACGCCGCAGATTTTTTCATTCAATTTACAAAACAGAAAAAAAATTACGCAAAGCTGTTTTACAAGGTCTTGATAAAAGAATCATCCTTGATAAACTATCAGAAGAATTTAGAATTTTTCTAAGCTTTCTTACAGGGATTAATTGCCGTTCTTTAACTGCAAGTGAATTTGAACAAACTGATGTTAATAACATTTTTTTATCTCCTTTCTTCCGCAGCTGCGATAATCTGCGTTTTTCAGGCACTGATATTGACAGAGAAAAAATAACCAAATTATTGGATGATCTGTTACGCTTTCTTTCTGATTTGGAAAACAAACAAACAAATATAAATAATGTTATAACAGAGGGAAATACTATATGAATTTCAATTTTGATTATCCTCTTATAGTAATCGCTGCTGTCTTTTTAATCCCGCTGATAATAATTATTTTTTCAAAAATGAAAAATCCTTTTGTAGCGGCAATCCCACTCGGTGCGCCGGGCGGAGTTCCATTTAAAACACAACAATATAAATTCATTGTAAAATTTTTAAAATTTCTTGAAATAACCGGAATTTTTTTACTTTTTCTAAGCGCAGCAGGTCCTTCAATTAAAACATCGGAGACTGTCTGGTTAAACCGCGGTGCGGATATTATTTTTATATTGGATGTAAGCCCCAGTATGGCGGCAATAGACATGGACGGGAATAATCGATTTAACACCGGCAGAAACCTTCTTGCAGAATTTGCACATAACAGACCTTCTGACAGTATCGGTCTCATCGCAGTAGGCAATGATGCCGCTCTCCTCCTTCCCCCTACTACAGACAGGCAAGCCCTCATTACCAGATTGGAGCAATTAAAAATCGGCGAGTTTGGAGACGGAACCGCGCTTGGCATGGGAATCGCCATCGCGTCTTTTCACCTTGAAAAATCAAACGCAAAACGCAAAGTCGCAGTTTTAATCACAGACGGGGAAAACAACGCAGGAGCGATTCATCCTGAAACTGCGGCAGGTTTTTTACGTGAAACAGATGCGTCTTTTTGGGTAATCGCAATCGGATCGGCAGGAGAAGTACCGATTGATTATACCGATCCGTATACTAATATCAGACGTACAGGAATTTTTGATTCCCGTTATAATATTGAAAGCCTGCGCCGTCTAGCTTCTGCGGGAAGCGGGACATTCTTATCAGCTCCCAACATGGAAACTTTGATGTCAGCATTTTCTCAATTGGATAGCAGCGAAATAACAATACAAAGATCGCGAAAAATAAACAAATATAATTCGATATTTTTACAATTTTTAATTCCTGCTCTCATATCATTAACTTCTGTTCAATTTATCCGCCGTAATATGCTTGGAGCGATAATATGACATCTAACTTAATAACTTTAGATTATCCATATATTTTATTTTTATTACTTATTTATATACCTATTTTTATTTTTGATATAATACGTAATAAAAATAAATTTTCTCTTTCTGCAGAATTAGAAAAAAAATTACGTTTATCTTCTTTTCTTTTCCGATTATTTTTAGCTTTTTCAATAATAGCTTTATCCGGTCCAAGATGGGGGCAAGGATTTTCACCTTCAGAATACCGCCGAGGACTTGATACAGTCTTCGCGATAGATGTTTCACGCAGCATGGATCTTCGCGACAATTCAATTGCACAAACAGGAATAGAAATTTCCCGTCTTGATAGAGGTCTTTCAATTGCAAATGAAATTATTCCTTCTGTAACGGGAGCGCGTTTTGCAGTCGCTGTCGGCAGAGGCAGAGGATATTTATCCGTTCCTCTGACATTTGACAATGAAGCCGCCGCTATCTTCCTTGAATCAATTGACGTTTCTTCTGTAACAGGCAGAAGTACAAACCTTGAATCATTGATCGATGCGGCGGCAAACGCTTTTCAAAGCACATCTGCTGCAAGAAAAGTAATAGTCTTAATTTCTGACGGCGAATCTCATGCAGGTATTTTACGAAACGCGCTTAACCGTTGTATAAAAGAAGGAATCACAGTAATTACAGTAGCAGTTGGTAGTGATGAAGGAAGAGAAATTGAAAACATGGATTCAGAGATTGTTATAAGCCGAAGAGATTCTGCTGTTATGCAAATGATCGCAGAAAGAACCGGAGGAATCTATATTGACGGCAGCCGTACAGATGCTTCCTCTGTTCTTTCAACACAGCTATTATCTTTTGTAAAAGAAATGGAGTATTCAGGTAACATACAAAAAAGCGGCAATCAGGAAAAAAAACAAAGACGTACCTTGTTTATAATGCTTGCACTTTTTTCATTTGTCGCGTCTAAGTTTGTTACTCGAACATACAAAGCCCGTAAAAAACAATTATCACAAGTAATGATATTATTTATATTTTCATCATTTTACTTATCATGCACAGAAGGTAAATTGCTCCTTCTGGAAGCAAATTATTTAAATTCATTTGGTAGATACGAAGAAGCTATTATTCCTTATCAAAAAGCATTAAATTATGAAGATTCAGCCCCATATGCAGAGTATGGCTTAGGTCTTGCATTTTATTCGCTTGATGCAACAGATGATGCAACAAAACATTACAGCAATTCTCAAAAAATACTGGAAACTCTTTCTAATAACGAACATCGCGAACTTCGCTTCAGAAATTACTATAATTCCGGGGTTATATTATTTGAAGAAGGAAATTATCAATCTGCAGCAGATGCATTCAAAGAAGCGCTAAGAGCGGATCCAAGAAAAATTGACGCAAAACGAAATCTTGAACTGAGCCTCTTGTCAATTTCAATGGAAACAAATTCAAAAAACAACCGTACAGACAGCCATGAAGAACAAAAAGAAATCCTTTTTGAATATTTAAGACAGGAAGAAGAACAAAGATGGAGAAGCTTGGAATGGTCTCCGGAAGAAGATTATACAGGACCGGATTATTGATGAGTAAAAAAGTAATATTATCTTTAATATTGTTTCTTATTTTTCTCTCTTATGGATGGGGTCAATCAGGATCAAGGGTTTCTGTTACAATAAACCCGGATGTTTTAATAGTCGGAGAAGCGTTTACACTTACTTTTCTTGTTGACTATCCTGTACCTGAAGATGTTTCTCTCATAGCACCGCCTTTTTCCGCTTCTCTTACAGTTGATCGATTTCTAAGAATACCACGCGCATCTTCAGCAATATCTGATACCGGAGCGGGACAGATACAAACATCAATGGAATTTAGATTGATTCCTAAAACAAGCGGACGAATTATTCTTAATTCGTTTTCTGTTATAACACCGGCAGGTATCACAGAAATTAATGCTATTGTTTTAGAAATACGAAATGAAAAAGAAGAACAGATTTTTACACATTCTCTGCGCTGGGAAGGAGCAGCATTGCGCATAACGGCAGGAGAGCGTGTAACTTTTTCACTGCTTATACAAACAAGAAATGAAAATATATTATCAATACCCCCTGCGTTTTTTATGCCGGAAGTCCCGAAAGGTGTGATATTATCTCAATCTCAAATTAACATACAGGAAAGAGAACGCGGTATTGTACTTAAACTAACTCTTATTCCGCTTTCCGGCGGAGAATTTATTCTACCTGCGAGAATTTTACAACAAGAGAATGTTCGGTTTGAAATTCCTGAATTGCGGATATTTGTAAGTAATAGATAAAAATATTTTATCTTATTTCAACAGAACCCAAGTAGCCCCTGATCCGCCGTATGCCGCTTTTTCAAAACCGCTCTCTCCTGCAAAGTTACATTGCTCTAAAAAATCACGAACCATATTTTTAAGAATAGAATCTCCCTGAGAATGATTCCCTTTCCCATGAATTATACGCAATTTTTTATAACCGTTTGTTTTTGCATTATTAAAAAATTGATCTAACGCAAGAAATGCATTTTCGCTTGTAAACCCGTGAATATCAATTATATCATCAGGAGGCATATTTAAGAAACGACGGCGGTTTTCACCCGGCACTTCTTTTTTTTGCATACAAGCATCTTTATCATACACTTCATTCTCCTTCATCCATGTTTCCATGTCAGAATTCGCAGAATTTTTTCCCTGCCCTTGTTCCCATTTTTTTAAAATTTCACCAAAATCCATTTTTTCCTCACTATTATTTTTTCTTTGCTTTCACAATCATTACGTCTCCGAATCCAAGACGTTTTGCCAATATATCAGCTATTTTCTTTATACTTTCTGAAACTGTGCCGGCAGCAAGCCCGCCCCAAGTATGAATACTCTCAATTTTAAAACCTGTGTTACTAAATAAATTAGATAGTGTTTTCACTGAAAATAAATAAAGATGATCAAAAATTGCAGAACGCCACTTGTTGCCGAAAAACTTTGCTTGAAAACCGTTTATATTCGGAGTTGTAATAAAACAATAACCATTATTTTTTAAAATACGGTGTGTTTCTGTTAAGAATGATCTTGGGTTGTTTAAATGTTCAATAAGGTGTGAGGCAAGAATAACATCAAAACTGGAAGAAGGGAATTTATTTTCTTCCAAGGGAATATCCCTAACATCAAGATTACGTTCTCTCCTTGCATATTCAGCGCAAGGAGAGATTTCCACACCTGTTACGCGCCATTGTCTGTCACGAAGATTCGCAAGAAGCGCGCCTGTTGCACATCCTATATCCAATACAGCAGGTTTTTCATTAATCTCGTCAATAAAAAGTTTTTTTTCTATTTTTTCAAAACCTGCGTCTTTAAGAGCAAGTTGTTGTAATTTTAAAAAAGCTTCTTCGTTTATAATCTCGTAAGAAAGATAATCATTTCCATAAGTATCACTGTAACGTGAAGTTATTTCTTCCTTCACAGGTTGCGGATTTCTTTGTACAAGTCCGCAAGAAGCACAAATTACAAAGGAAAAACCTTCGCAAACAAGAGAAGGTTTAAAGTTTTCTTTACCGCAACAGGCGCATGGGATAATTATACTTTTGCCGTCTGCAACGGGCATTGACCATGTTTTCACTTAATTAACAATAAAACGGTTTGTTACACTGCGGGAATCGCCTGATATATCCTGTACAATAACTTCTAATGTTACCTGCCCTCGTGTCAGGAATATTTCTGCTGCTTCAAATGACGGGGAATTTACATAGACTTGTTTTGCCGGAACAAGACCGTTACGCGAAACCATCAGAACACCGTCACGTGCGGAAACCGCTTCAAAATTTAATGAACCTACCTCCGCGCCATTCACTGAACATACTATCCTTTGCGGAGCAAATTGCTCGATCCTTCCGGCACTTGCAGGAGGTGTAGTGCGGCTTATCCCGCCTGCCGCATTTACATAAACTGTATAACGTCCCTGTGTTAAATTTCGCGCTGCTGCTTGCTGTGCTTGTATAATCTGACCTTGTGAATTTTTCAATTCCACAGAAAAAATTTGCACAGGACGTGTTTCTTGCGCAGGTGTAATAATCATTGCAGGATTGATCCATCTTCTCTCCCTTCTGTCAAAAATCATAAAATAAAAACCATCACGTACCGACCAACCGGAAGTTCCTGAAAAAGCGATAGGTTGTTGTTTTTCAATTTGTGTAATTTTCTCATCCATTGTTTGTTCATTATCTTCCGCATAACGGCTGTATATGCTGATTAAACCATCTCCATGATCAACGGCGGTCCATGCACCTAAGGGTGAAGGAAGACGTGAAGCAGGATCATTTTTTCTTCTTGAGAAAATTACTTCGCCGCTTTCTGCGGCAAGAATTTCTTCACCTCCGGAAAAAACCATTCCTAAAACAGGCTGCCCCTTATTATTCGCGCCAAAGTTATGAATAAGAACGGCTTTTTCAGAAGGCCAGTTCATTGCGTTTAACGAATCAAAAAGGAAACCTAAAAGAAAGAAACAGATAAAAACAGCGCTTATAAAAGAACGCTTAGTTATTTTAAAAATATTATTCATATTACTTTTCCTCAAGTTCAAAAGAAATTAATGCAGAACCGCCTCCGACAACAAGCATCGAACCTGTCCTGCCCAAAAAAACATCTTCGCTTTTAATTGAAGCACTTAGAAAAACCGCATCGGTATCAGAAGCCCTTGATTGTGAAAAATAAATTAATCTGTCTTGAGGGAATTTAACACCTATAAGTTTTTTTTCATTCGATGAAGATGGATTGGAAACAACCAGGAAAAAAAACTTCTGAGAAAAATCATGTGGATTTTTCTCATGATTACCGGAATCTTCGATTGCATAAACTTCACCGTCTAGGGGAATAAATATCCCGCGTCTTGTTCTGATATTGTAACAGCTAACCCCTCCTGCACGTTCAAAAACAAGACGGCGATCTTCATCGGTAAATAAAATCCGTACAGACCGCCTGAAACCGATATCAAGATATTCATGATAAACAACCCTGTAATCGCCGCCTGAACTGCCAAAACGTTCAAGCAGTAAAAAACGCTGTTCATCAATACCGCTGATTATACCTATGTGCGAACCGTCACGTGAAATCGCGCATCCAAGAATAACTTCATATCGGGAGCCACCCGGAACATAATAATAAATACGTTCTCCTGACGAATTAAAAATTTCGATGATTCCGTCAAGCGAGCCTGTGATAATAAGACCTGCATTTGCATCAATACATGTAAGTGGAGCGCCGAATTCATACGTCCATTTGATTCTGCCATCATCACCGATTTCAGATAATGAATTTTGTTCACTGCCAAGAATAAATATTTTATTATCCAGTAAAATAGGATAGCCTCTTACATCCTGAATTTTTACAATAGTTTCTTCATAAGCATCTTTTATTTCGATTATTGACGGTTCTGCATCAAATTCAGCCCACATATTTTGACTGATGTAAATGTCATTTGTTCTTATTTTATTAATTGCAAATAGCCCTGATTTATCAACATAACCAAAATGTTCACCTAACGTAAAAGGAAGAAACGGGGCTGTAAGGTGCGGAGAAACCCGGGTTATGGAAGGTTCTGTATCTGATTGTTTAATCGAATTGTTTGCTAAAGAACTTATCCATTTTGGAGCGAGAACTATCTCCCGTGGGATAGGACGAGCGGCAACGAAAAAATATATGACAAATAACAAAAGAATCACAATAATCAGGAATCTTCTTTTTTTATGAGCCACAGTTCCCCCTATCGAACAAACAATTATTATTGTATAATATTTTTAATTTGGAGGCAAGATGTCAGACAAGAATCAAATGGATATATTATTATTAGAAGCGCAAAAAATCGCGGAAAAGGCATATGCGCCATATTCAATGTTCAGGGTAGGAGCTGCCTTACTCTGCGAAGACGGAAAAATCATCACAGGTGTAAATGTAGAAAACCGTTCTTTCGGGCTTACTGTCTGTGCGGAACGCAATGCAATCTGTACAGCGGTGGCGCTTGGATACCGGCGTTTTACCGCTCTTGCAATTTCAACTCCGGATTCAGAAAACCCGACAGGCCCCTGCGGCGCTTGCCGCCAGGTGTTAAGCGAATTTATGGCGAGCGGCTGCCCTGTCCGTTTTGCAGGTAAGGGACCGAAAGAGATAAATACAACTATCGGAGAACTTTACCCCTACGATTCCTTGCATGAATTAATGCAATAACCCCTTGCATTTAATTGATTTTGTTGACACCTGCTGACAAATCATGAGATAATATTAATTATGTCAGATGATGATATTTTAACATTGGAAGAAGTTGCAAAATATCTTCGGGTTTCAGAGCGAACTATTTATGATTGCGTTCAAAAAGGCGAGATTCCGGCAGGGAAAATAAGAACCTCATGGCGCTTCAAAAAATCTGAAATTGACAGATGGGTTTCCGAAAAGCTTACATCCAACACTTTAAACCCTCAAATCATCCAAATACATGCAGATGCCGTTATAAATTTACAACGTATAGTTTTTTTAAACCACCCGAATAAAAAAGACGCGCTTTTAGCGCTTGCAAATAATCTTGCCGCTTCCCCTCAGATAAAAAACAGACAGGAATTAACCTCGGAAATTTTAAAACGTGAAGAATTGATGAGCACGGCTTTAAGCTGCGGGATAGCCATCCCCCATGTCCGCCTTTCATCGGTAACTGACCTTGTCGTTTCTGTCGGCATAAGCCGCACTGACATCACAGATTTTCATCCTATGGATGAACAGCCTGTGCGTATTATTGTCATGATTGCTGCCGCTCATAGCCAGCATGCTTATTACCTTCAAACACTTTCATGGTTCAGCACACGTTTAAAAAACAAAGAATTACGGGATGCTTTATTAAATGCGCAAACAGAACAAGAAGTATATAATTTGTTGGTAAGTAATTAAATAATTAATTAAATAATATTGATAGAAACTAATATCTCAACTAATGCAGCTTTTCAAATTTTTTATTAATTAAAAAAAGCTGTCTTTCTGCATTCAACAGTCAGACAGCTTCAGTTTAAACCTGTTTGTTGAAAAATTTATATTTCAAAATCTTTTTGATCAAAAATATGAGATGTTTCTACACTCAGTATTCTTACAT